>ENA-OQEB01000406-OQEB01000406.1-human-gut-metagenome-genome-assembly--contig:-NODE-406-length-18223-cov-1.989114_pt1 | contig 18223 bp, 30 predicted proteins | sample MGYA00242787_ERZ504619 | MGnify/ENA primary metagenome ERZ504619 (study PRJEB26092, sample SAMD00036317) | human gut metagenome | host: Homo sapiens | study: EMG produced TPA metagenomics assembly of... | reverse complement strand
TCCGTTTCCGCATCGAGCCAGGACACTTCGAGGTATCTTCAGAGGATATCGACTTCTCTACATCTGCCAAGGAGCAGTTGGCTTGCGAATACACGGGCTCACCTATGAGCATCGGTTTCAAGGGTAGCAGCTTGATGGAAATCTTGAGCAATCTCACTAGCGACAACATCATCCTCCAGTTGGCTGACCCTAGCCGCGCAGGCATCATCGTTCCTGCCGAGCAGCCAGAAGATGAAGATGTGCTCATGCTAATCATGCCTATGCTCCTTAATGACTAAGGAGCTATAGGCTAACCCCTATCGAGTAAAATAAACAAAAAGAATCAATGAAACTCAATTTAACAAAACCTCTGATCGTGTTCGACCTCGAAACCACAGGTCTCGACATGGTCAAGGATCGCATCATACAGATTTCATATATCAAGGTAAGTCCTGACGGAACGGAAGACAGAAAGAACCTCTTCGTCAATCCTGAGAAGGAGATACCTGCGAGGTAGTAGCCCTGACCGGTATCAGCAATGAGGATGTCAAGGACGCACCTACCTTCAAGCAGTTGGCTGCCACACTGGAGAAGGAGTTTACGGGCTGCGACTTCGCTGGCTACAACTCCAACCACTTCGATGTGCCTATGCTCGCCGAGGAATTTCTGCGTGCCGGCATCGACTTCGACTTTGCCAAGTGCCGTCTCATCGATGCCCAGACCATCTTCATGAAGATGGAGCGCCGCAATCTGGCTGCCGCCTATAAGTTCTATTGCGGCAGAAAGATGGAGGAAGACTTCGAGGCTCACCGTGCCGACCAGGACACCGAAGCCACCTATCGCGTATTGATGGGCGAGCTCGACAAGTATGCCCCTGGCGTACAAGAGGAGCAGAGCGCGTGCTCAACAATGACATGGACCAGCTGGCTGAGTTCTCTAAACAGAACGACAATGTAGACTTTGCTGGTCGCATCGTATGGCAGGAAGTGAAGGATGCCAATGGCAATGTGGTAACCAATGAGAAGGGCGAGCCACAGAAGCACGAGGTATTCAACTTTGGCAAGTACAAAGGATGGGATGTGGCTGAGGTGCTCAATCGCGACCCAGGCTACTTCACATGGGTACTGGGCAGCGACTTCACCAACAACACCAAGCAAGTATTGACTCGCATTCGCCTGCGTGAGTTTAACAAGCGAATGGGAAGATAACGCAACAAGAGAAAGATGTTAAAAGGAAAGAAAATAGTACTGGGTATCACTGGTCGATAGCAGCCTACAAGTCATGCCTCATCATCCGCGGTCTCATCAAGCGCGGTGCTGAGGTACAGGTTGTTATCACCCCAGCCGGCAAGGAGTTCATCACCCCCATCACCCTGTCAGCCCTTACCCACAAACCCGTGGTGAGCGAGTTTTTCTCGCAGCGTGATGGCACCTGGAATTCGCATGTAGACCTGGGACTCTGCAGATGCCATGCTCATAGCCCCTTGCACCGCATCCACCATGGGCAAGATGGCTCACGGCATCGCGACAACATGCTCATCACCACCTATCTCTCCATGAAGGCGCCTGTATTTATCGCTCCAGCCATGGACCTCGATATGTACAAGCACCCTTCCACCCAAGCCAACATGAAGGCCCTTCTGGGCTATGGCAACCAGATCATAGAACCTGAAGTAGGCTTCCTGGCTAGCGGACTGGAGGGCAAGGGACGCATGGAGGAACCAGACATCATCGTCAACTACCTAGACAGATATTTCGAGGAGAAAGACCTGCTGGGCAAGAAGATCATGATCACAGCCGGTCCTACCTACGAGAAGATAGACCCGTGCGCTTCATCGGCAACTACTCATCGGGCAAGATGGGCTTTGCCCTCGCCGAGGAATGTGCCAAGCGTGGAGCTGAGGTAACGCTCATCACTGGTCCCGTATCGCTCCAGTGCAGCCCCGACATCCACCGCATCGACGTGGAGAGCTGCGAGGAGATGTATCAGGCTGCCACCCAAGCCTTCGAGCAGAGCGATGCAGCCATACTCTGTGCTGCCGTAGCAGACTTCCGCCCGGGTGAGGTAGCCGACAAGAAGATTAAGCGAGAGAAGGACGACCTGGAGCTCAGACTCGTGCCAACCACGACATAGCGGCAGCTCTGGGCAAGATGAAACAAAAACATCAACGCATCGTAGCTTTCGCCCTGGAAACCAACGACGAAGAGAGCAATGCACAGAAGAAGCGCAAGAAGAAGAACGCAGACTTCATCGTGCTCAACTCCACCCGCAATCCAGGCACCACATTCCGCACAGACGACAACCAGATAACCATCATCTCGGAAGAAGGAAGAAAGAATATGAGAAGAAACCCAAGACAGAGGTGGCTCACGACATTATTGACGAGCTGGCTCATCTGCTTTAGTGGAACTTCTGCGTCAGCACAAGAGTTGCAGGCCAAGATTACCATCAACCATGCCCAAATAGCGGGCACGGAAAATAGCGTATTCGACAACCTGCAGCAAACCCTGGAGCAGTTTGTCAACGACAGGCAGTGGACGCATCTCCAGTTTCAGAAGAACGAGCGCATCATTTGCAACTTCAATATCACCGTGAGCAAATATGACAAGGACAACAACCTCTTTACCTGTAAGGCCATTGTACAAGCCAACCGCCCGGTGTATAACTCAGCATACACCTCCACCTTATATAATAATGTGGACGACAACTTCACCTTCAAGTTTGCCGAGTTCGACCAGCTGGAGTTCAACGAGGAGCAGATAGACAATCCGCTCACCGCCCTCTTCGCCTACTATGCTTATCTCATCATCGGACTGGACCTGGACAGCTTTGCGCCCAATGGTGGCGAGGACGTGCTGCAAAGATGCATGAACCTGACCAACAATGCGCAGAATCTGGACTATCCGGGCTGGAAGGCATTTGCGACAATCGCAATCGCTACGCCATCATCTCCGACTATCTGGACGGAGCGATGGCCCCCTTCCGCCAGTTGCAATACGACTACTATCGCAAGGGACTGGACGAGATGGCAAACAATGCCGAGCGAGGACGCACCGAGATAACCACCGCCCTGGAGACGCTGCTCAAGAAAGCCAGGAAGATCGCCCCTTGAGTCTGCTGCCACAGATATGGACAGACTATAAGAAGGACGAGCTAGTCAACATCTACAAGGGTCATGGCACGCAGAAAGAGAAGGAGTCGATCTACGAACTGCTCTTCGGCATCAACCCTTCGCAAAACTCATATTGGGATAAAATAAAGGAATAAAAAGATCATGCTCAAGCAATTATATATCAAGAACTTCACGCTCATCGACGAACTGGACATCCAGCTCCATCCGGGTTTCTCCGTCATCACGGGCGAAACGGGAGCCGGCAAGAGTATCATCCTCGGAGCCATTGGTCTGCTATTGGGCAACAGAGCCGACACCAAGTCGATCAAGTCTGGCAGGGACCGCTGCATCATCGAGGCCCACTTCGACCTCTCCAAATACCAGATGCAAGCCTTCTTTGACGACAATGACATCGACTATGACGCCAGCGATACCATCATTCGCCGAGAACTGACAGCGGCGGGCAAGAGCCGAGCCTTCATCAATGATACGCCCGTGCCACTCACCCGCATGAGAGAACTGGGCGAACAACTGGTAGACATCCACTCCCAGCACCAGAACCTCTTGCTGCAGAAGGAAGACTTCCAGCTCAATGTGGTAGATATTCTGGCGCAAGACGCTCTCTGCTCCATGCCTACCAGCAGGAGTACAAGCAGTATACCCAGAAGAAGAACCAGCTGGAGCAACTCAAGGCAGACATCGCCAAGAGCCGAGAGAACGAGGAGTTCATGAGATTCCAATACAAAGAGCTTGACGACGCCAAGCTCCAGGAAAACGAGCTCGAGGAACTGGAGCAAGAATCAGAGATGCTGAGCCACTCCGAGGACATCAAGACGGCTCTCTACACTGCCGACAATGCCCTCTCGGGAGAAGACAAGAGCATCCTGGAGCAACTGCGCACCGCCCAAAACCAGCTGGACAATATCAAGGAAGTATATCCCGACGTGCAGAACTGGCAGAGAGAATGCAGTCTAGCTACATCGAACTGAAAGACATCGCCCAGGAAATAGGCTACAGCGTGGACCGTGTGGAGTTCGACCCAGCACGCCTGAACACCATCAATGAGCGCATAGACCAGCTCTACACCCTCCAGCAGAAATTTCATGTTGAGGACATCGCCGCCCTCATCGCCACGAGAGATCGCATAGCCCAGCAACTGGAGAATATCGACCATGGCGACGAAGACATCGAGAGCATGGAGCAAGACGTGAAGTTATCGCTCGAGAAAGCTCAGCAGCAGCCAAGAAGCTCACAGCCGTGCGCCAGCAGGCAGCCAAGAAGATAGAACAAGAGATGAAACAACGACTTGTGCCACTGGGCATTCCGAATGTTCGATTCGAGATTTCCTTTAGCGAGAAACCACTGAGCAAGGACGGCATAGACAAGGTCAACTTCCTCTTCAGTGCCAACCGCTCCACCCCATTGCAGCCTGTAAGTCAGGTGGCATCGGGCGGCGAGATAGCGCGCGTCATGCTCTCGCTCAAGGCAATGATCAGCGGAGCCGTGAAGTTGCCTACCATCATCTTCGATGAGATAGACACGGGCGTGAGCGGCAAGATAGCCGAGAAGATGGCAGAGATCATGACCGAGATGGGCAACTTGGAGCGCCAGGTCATCTCCATCACCCACCTGCCACAGATAGCAGCCATGGGTAGCCACCACTACAAGGTGCTGAAGGAGGAGACCGACCATGGCACCATCTCGCAGATGAGAGAACTCAGCGAGCCAGAGCGCATCCAGGAGATAGCGCAGATGCTCAGCGGTAGCGACATCACGGAGGCAGCCCTTGCCAATGCCAAGGAACTGCTCCACAAACATACGAATAAAATAAAATGAAAAGAATAAGTATCATCATCATGACCTCGTGTTGTGCGCATCCAGCCTGATGGCGCAACCGGGTCCAGTACAGAAGGTTTCCAAGAGTGTGTTCACGCTCACCACCTTCAATAAGGACGGAGGCATCATCGCCTCTACGCAGGGAGTATTTATCGACAACAAGGGTACCGCCATCAGCACCTTCAAGCCTTTCGTGGGAGCCACCAAGGCTAGCATCGTGGATGCCTCGGGCAAGTCGATGAATGTAGATGCCATCCTCGGTGCCGATGAGCTCTACGATGTGGCTAAGTTCAGAATCATAGGTGCCACCACCGCCGCCCTATCGCCAGCAAGGCATCCGTGCAGGCGAGAAGGTATGGCTCGTGCCCTACTCCATCAAGAAGTCGCCATTCCAGCAGGAAGACATCAGCAGCGTGGAGAACTTCATGACCACCTATAATTATTATATCTTCTCCAGTAGCGTGCCTGAGAATGCGTGGGGTGCCCATTCGTCAATAAGAACGGACAGGTCATCGGACTGATGCACACCAATGGTCAGACCACAGCCATCGACGCCAACTACGCCAAGCAGCTCAAGGTAACCGGACTTTCCACCCTCGATGCAGCCCTGCGCGAGACGGGCATCCGCACCGCCCTGCCTGATACCGAGCAAGATGCCATCACCATGATGACATTGAAGAAGGGACAGATACCTGTGGATGTATACAATGAATACACCCAGGAGTTTATCAACAAGTTCCCTACCTCAGCATTTGGCTACAAGGAGAAAGCCCTCTATCTCGTGGACCAAGAGAAGTATGACGAGGCAGCCAAACTGATGGAGGAAGGCATCAAGAAGAGCACAGCCAAGGACGAGGCTCACTCCAACTATGCCGACCTCATCTACCAGAAGATAGCCTACAAGGGCGACAGCACCTACACCGCCTGGACTCTGGACAAGGCGATAGACGAGGCACAGAAGGCATACGCTGCCAAGCCACAGCCGGTATACAAGCACCAGGAGGCACAGATCAACTTCCTCAAGGGCAACTACCAGAAGGCTTGCGACATGTTCCTGGACCTGACCAAGAGCAATCTGAATGGTGGCGAACTCTACTTTGAGGCAGCTCAGGCCAAGACCCACCTCAAGGCGCCAGCTCAGGAAATAGAGGTATTACTGGACAGCGCCATCAGCGTGGGCGCTCGCACGGGCATGGCAGGCAATTACTACTTGGCACGTGCCAACTTCCTGAACGAGCAGGGCCAGTATCGCCGTGCCATCCAGGATTACAACATGTATGACTCCATCGCTCGCCCAGTGGATGCCAGCTTTTTCTACACCCGCTATCAGTGTGAGACTAAGCTCCGCATGTGGCAGCCTGCCCTCTTGGACATCGCCCGTGCCTGCTATCTGGCCCCTAAGCAGCTACATTCTTTGCAGAATGGGCAAGTCTGGATCTCCGTGTGAAGCGTTATGACGAGGGCATCAGCGCAGCCACCCACTGCACCGAGCTAGCACCCGAATATGCCGATGGCTACTTGCTCCTCGGTCTCCTGCAGAAGGAAAAGGGCTTGAAGGATGAAGCCATCAAGAATCTGAAGAAAGCGCAGGAGCTGGGAGATACCCGTGCAGCCGATTATTTAAGTAAAATGAAGTAAAAAGCAAAATAGTTAGCAAAATATTTGGTAGATTCACAAAAAAGTATTACCTTTGCAGTCGCAAAAATCAAATAAGCCTGGGGAAAACTGAAAATTTCAAATGCAGGCGTTGGTATGAGGTTCCGTAGCTCAGTTGGATTAGAGCAACAGCCTTCTAAGCTGTGGGTCTTGGGTTCGAACCCCAACGGAATCACAACCTGAAGTTTGGTTTTGGATTGGTCAAAATCCAATAGAAAAGCAGCAACCTAAGCGGGTAAAGGGTTGCTGCTTTTTTATTTTAGCACAAATGCTGGGAGGGCAGGTTTGTCACCTGCCTCCCAGCATTTGTACGATAAAAGTCACAGTTTTTCCTCGCCACCTACTTATTTTCCTCCCGACAGATTTATAGAGCAAAAAAATGGGCATCTATTTTTGTAAAAATAAATGCCCACTATATCAATCTAAATCAATAATAAATGATTCCGAAGTAATCTCTTACTCCAAACCGAAGAGTGCCTTCAAGCCACCATCCACTCCAGAGAAGCCCATGAAGGCAAGACTCAAGAGAGAAGCTGTAACCAGCACGATGGCCATGCCCTGCATACCCTTAGGGATGCGAACCAATGCCTGCTGCTCACGGATGCCTGCGAATACGATCAAGGCAAGCGCAAAGCCCAGGGCGGTAGAGAAAGCATAGACCACACTCTCGAGCAGATTGAAGTCCTTCTGGATCACCAAGATAGCTACACCCAGCACGGCACAGTTGGTAGTGATCAATGGCAGGAAGATGCCCAGTGCCTGATACAAGGCAGGAGAAACCTTCTTCAGGATAATCTCCACCATCTGAACCAATGCCGCAATCACGAGGATGAACGACAGGGTCTGCAAGTACTGCAATCCGAATGGGTCGAGCACATACTTCTGCACCAGCCATGTGATGATGGTAGCCAAGGTCAATACGAAGGCGATGGCACCACCCATACCGATGGCTGTATCAATCTTCTTCGATACGCCCAGGAATGGACAGATACCGAGGAACTGCGACAAGACGATGTTGTTAACGAATATCGCAGAGATAAATATCAATAAATATTCCATTTTACATTTTCTATTTAAAAAGAATCAGAAAGCTTAAGCAGGAAAAAACTCCCAACTCCCAACTCCCCAACTCCCAACTCCTAACTCCTAACTCCTAACTCCTAACTTTATTAAATATAGCAATCAGATAACCCAATGTGAGGAAGGCACCTGGAGGCAAGATAAACACCAAGATGTTGGTGGTCTCTGGCAACAAGCCGATGCCAAACACACTGCCTGCGCCCAATATCTCGCGGGCACAACCCAGCAGCGTCAGGGCGAGGGTGAAACCGAGTCCACAACCCAGACCATCGAAGAGGCTGGCAAGTGGTGAATTCTTAGCCGCAAAGCTCTCAGCACGGCCCAGGATGATACAGTTGACCACAATCAGCGGGATGTAGATACCCAGCGCCTGGTTGATGCTATCTGGAGCATAGGCACTCATCAACATCTGCAGGATGGTTACGAACGCCGCAATCACTACGATAAACACAGGAATGCGCACCATATCTGGCGTAATCTTCTTGATGCAAGAGATCACGAAGTTGGTGCAAATCAGCACTGCCATAGTAGCCAAACCCATGGACAAGCCATTGATGGCGCTAGTGGTAGTAGCCAAGGTAGGACACATACCAAGCAACAACACGAAGGTGGATTCTCCTTGATGAGTCCGTTCATCAAAATCTTAATATTACTCATATCGGCTTATCCTTTCTTTTCGTTATGTTCTACTTTAGAAGCACCGCTCTCGCCGTCCACAGCCTTCTGGCTGTATGCAGCGTAAGCCTGGTTGATGGCCTTGAGGAAGGCACGGCTGGTGATGGTGCTGGCAGTGATGGCATCCACGGCATTGCCGCTCTTGTCGTCCTTGCTCACGTGCAGGTCGCCGTCCTTAGGCTCTTGCCTATCACGCTACCCTTGCCGTCTTTCTGGAACCATGTGGTACACTTGGCACCCAGTCCAGGAGTCTCAGAAGCCTGGAGCACGGTGTAACCCAATATCTTGCCCTCAGGGTCAAAGCCCACGAGCACCTTCAGGTCGCCACCAAAACCGCCAGTGGTACTCTCCACGGCAGCCCCCAGCTCCTTGCCACTCTTATCCGAACACTTGTGGATGGTGAAGCTTACCTCCTTGCCATCCATCTGCTGCTTTACCTCCTGAGGCTCAGCCACCTGAAGGTCGTCAGTCCCCATCACGCTCTTGATGCCGGCAGCGAGGCTCTTCTCAGCCTTCTCTGCGATAGGACCCGCAGTGACATGGTTCACCAATGCAAGATGGCACCCACGATGAGGGCTACGCCAACGAGCACCAAGACCATGTTCTTCAATGATGATTCTAATTTCTGCATTCTTCAGTCCTCCTTATTTCTTAGCAGGCTTCTCACCGAAGCGCTTTGGTTTAACGTATGTGTTAATAAGAGGTGTGAACGCATTCATGATGAGAATGGCGAACGACATACCCTCTGGATAGCTACCCCAATTGCGGATGATGATGGTCAGCAGACCAATGCATACACCATAAATGAGCTGTCCCTTGTGGGTCATAGGCGATGTCACGTAGTCGGTAGCCATGAAGATGGCACCGAGCATCAATCCACCGCTCAATATCTCGGCGAATGGGTTGGCATAGATAGGGTTAGCGAGATGCATCAAGCCGCTGAACACGAAGACTGTGGCGATGATGCTCACAGGGATGTGCCAGGTGATGACCTTCTTCCAGAGCATGTAGCCAAGCCCAGCAAGAGGGCGATGGCGCACACCTCACCGGTGGTACCGGCACCGAAGCCCTCGCCTGTGGCACCGAAGAGCAGGCTCATGGAGTCTGGCAACTGATTCAGGAGCGAACTGTCGCCCGTCTTGATGGCAGTCTTCATGATGGCGAGCGGAGTGGCTGCCGTGGTGGCATCGGTATAGTTGAGCATCTGTCCTGCCACTGGCCAAGAGGTCATCTGTGCAGGGAAGCTCACGAGCAAGAAGCAGCGACCCACCAACGCAGGGTTGAAAGGATTGTTGCCCAAGCCACCGAATGTCATCTTGCCCACGCCGATGGCGAAGAGAGCGCCGATGAGGATGATCCAAAGAGGCAGGTTGCTAGGCAAGTTCATGCCGAGCAAGAGACCCGTGATGATGGCAGAACCATCCAGCAGAGAGGTCTCCTCCTTCAAGATATATTTAGTGATAGCCCACTCAAAGAAGACGCAGGCAGCCACAGAGGTAGCCAGCACGACGCTGAACCCAGCCCAAAGAAATACAGTGAGGCGAGGATGGCAGGCACGAGGCGATGATGACGCCATACATGTTCTTCTCCACCGTCTCATTGCCATGGGCATGTGGCGATAATGATACTATTAAATTTCCCATTTTTTACTTGAAATGTATTTCGTAAATGATTTACTTCTTGGCGTTTCTAGCCTTGATGATGCCCATCACTGCGCCCTTGCCATTGATGATGTTATCGAGGATAGGACGATGAGAAGGACAGGTAAACTGACATGAGCCGCAGGCGATGCAAGAGGTTACCTCCTCTGCCTCCAGGCGCTCATAATCCTTCATCACGCTCAGCGTAGCGAGGAGGTAAGGCTCCAGTCCCATAGGGCAAGCCTCCACACACTTGGCACAGCGGATACATGGCTGTGGCTTCTTGCGGTGAGCGTCGGCGTCGGTGAGCACGGTGATGCTATTGGTACCCTTCGTCACTGGCACGTCGAGGCTGATCACAGCCTTACCCATCATAGGTCCACCAGCCAATACCTTGTTGTCGCCCTCTGGCAGTCCGCCGCACGCCTCTATCATCTGAGAGAATGGTGTTCCCATGCGCACCAGGAAGTTGCCAGGGTTCTTCACCTGCTTACCAGTGACGGTGGTGTAACGCTCAAAGAGAGGTTTTCTTTCATCACAGCCTGGTATACGGCGAAGGCTGTACCCACGTTCTGCACGATGGCACCCACATTGACAGGATGGCAGGAGGAGCAGGCACCTGACGATTGATCACGGCATCCACCAACTGCTTCTCACCTCCCTGAGGATACTTCTTGGCGAGTGGCACTATCTCGATGCGGCTGTCGCCCGCGGTCTTCTCCTCGAAGAGCTTGATGGCAGCAGGCTTATTGTCCTCGATGCGATATAACCCTTCTCCACCTTGGCAGCCTTCATCAGCAGGTTCAAGCCCACGAGTATCTCGTCGGCATGCTCCATCATCAGTCGGTAGTCGGCAGTGATATAAGGCTCACACTCCACACCATTGATGATGACGCACTCAGCCTTGGCTCCAGGAGGAGGACACAACTTGATGAAGGTAGGGAATCCTGCGCCACCCATACCGGTAACGCCAGCCACCTTGATGCGGTTCACGATTTCCTCCGGGGTGAGCTCAGGGTGAGCCTCCACAGTCTCCAACTTGTCAGAGCGGTCGATGCTCTCCTCCCACTCGTCCTGGTCGTCCACATTGATGATGATGCAAGGCTTTCTGTAGCCAGTGGCATCGATGAAAGTATCTATTTTAAAGACGGTTCCAGATACGGAACTATAAATAGGAGCACTCACAAATCCACCAGCCTCCGCGATCAGAGTGCCCACCTTCACCTTGTCGCCCTTGGCACTACAGGCTTGGCAGGCGCACCGATGTGCTGACCTAGTGGAAAGATGGCCTGCTTAGGGAGGGCAGCCACCTGGGTAGCCATCTCGGCAGTAATCTTATTCTCGTCTGGGTGAACTCCACCTATTCTAAATGTTCTCAAATTCATGCTTGTTCCTCCTTCTTTTCTTCAGCAGGAGCAGCTACAGTCTCTTCTACCTTTACGGCAGGAGCAGCCTCAGCAGCTAGCTTCGCTTTCTTTACAGGGAAATTAACTTTGATGATGGCACCCGTAGGGCACTCATCCACACACTTGGTACACATGCGGCACTTCTCTGGGTCGATGTAGCTCACATTGTTCTCGATGGTGATAGCCTCAAACTTGCATACCTTCTGACACTTACCGCATCCGATGCAAGCAGCGCTACAAGCCTTCTTAGCCACAGCCCCCTTGTCCTTGTTCACGCACTGCACATAGACCTTTCTGCCTTCGGACCCTTCTTGCGGATCTCGATGATGTGGCGAGGGCAAGCCTTGGAGCAGGCACCACAGCCAGCGCAGATATCCTCATCCACCTCTGGCAAGCCCGTCTCAGGATTGATGGCGATGGCTCCAAACTGACAGGCAGCCACACAGTCGCCGCAGCCCAGACAGCCAAATCCACAGCCCGTCTCGCCCGCTCCGCAAGCATTCATGCAGCACAAGTGTGCAAGCCATCATACTCAGCGATGCGAGGACGATTCTCGCAAGAGCCATTACAACGTACACTGCCCACCTTAGCCTCTGTGTTAGCCACAGCTATGCCCAGGAGGTCAGCCACCTTGCCCATCACTTCAGCACCACCCACAGGCACATCAGCCCCTCGATGCTACCGGCATCGGCACCCTTGACCAGCGCCGCAGCCATGCCCGAACATCCGGCAAAGCCACAACCACCACAGTTGGCACCCGGCAGAATCTCTCCCACCTGTCCCAATCGAGGGTCCTCTTCGACGGCAAACTTCTTAGATACACCAAAGAGCACCAGCGCCGCAATCAGCGCGATGGCTCCGAGTACCAAGATTGCAATCAAAATGAAATTCATAATTGTTTGTATTTTAATTATTTTTTTAATATTTCAAACTGTAGTTTGTTCTTGATCTTGCCCCTCAGCAGATATAGCCCTATATAATAAGGTATAAGGATGCCGAGCGCAGAGAGCGCCGCAGCCCCCTCGCTCCGAGTGATGCTGAGCACCACCACCAGGCTATCACCATCACCGCTAGCGGCAATAGATAACCATAAAGCTGGCTCTGAAGCCTACCGAGGCATCGGCTGCCACCACCACGTGGTCGCCTGGACGGTAGGCATCAGCCTGGCCGGCGGTCACCTCTATCAGTTTCTCCTTGGTTTCCGATGCATTGCAGTGGGCAGCCACCTTGCAGCCGCTACACGCCGATGATTGCAGGATGCGAACCACCACGCAGTGACCCTCCACATGGTCCACGATGCCCGAATGTTTTATCTGATTGTTCATTTGTCTTGTTCCATTCATAATGCGCCAATCTCCACCCCGCTTATTGCAAAGTCGAGTTAGCAATTCTAATCGAATGCAAAGATACTATATTATTTGAAAATACCCAAAAATATCAAAAAGTTTTTGATTAAAAAGAGACGTAAACGTTTTCTTTAAGCGCCGATTTTATCAATTTGTGATAAATCTGTAGGCATTATTACATTTTTTCTCACAATTTCTTTTGCAATCACATTTTTTTGTGTACCTTTGCAAAAGCATAGTATATATGTGCATCATCTTAAAACAAGAAGTATGGAAATAACAGAACAAACAATCCAGCAAGTTGAGCGCTTCATCAGAAAAGTGTCTCAAAAGTTTCCAACACCCGAGTCAGAAGACGAGACTTCGGTGCTGACCGACATTCATGTGCGTGTAACCCAGGAGAGCGGCGAGCTGCTAGCCTTCGATGATGACGACAACGAGATTACCCGTTGTGTGGTGGAGCAATGGATAGACAACAAGGATGAGAATTTCTATGACGAGGTGGCGAAGGCGCTGCGCGATTTGCTGCGCAAGAATGCCAACATCGTGGATCATCTAGCATTCTGAAGCCATACAGTTTTGTGCTGGAGGATGACGACAAGGAGAATCTGGGCGAGCTCTATCTGGCAGATGACGACACCGTGATAGTGGGTGGCGACCTGATGGAGGGCCTGGACCACGACCTGGACGATTTCCTCGACGACCTGCTGAAAGACTAGCTTATCACAAGATATATAATATCCCGACTCAGAGAGAGACCGATACCTCATGGCATCCAAGCCCCTTTTCCGAGTCGGGATTTTTCGTTTTCTCCCCTCCTCCTCCCTAAGCAGTGTGAACCATATAGTATAACTTCTTTGATATTACAGCGTGTGCAAAAGATAAAGAGAAATGATTACCAAATAGTTACATGCACTATTTAACACTGTTTTAACGCAAGTTTCTGCTATATCATTCACACTTCAGGGCTTCACGGACTAGTGGTTCACACCTAGACCAGGAGCATAAAAGCAGACTGTAGCTTTGCTTTGATTCTTTTTTTCTAGTATTTTAAAGGAATGTACCAAAATCAGTACTTTTTGAAAAATTTGATTTTGCAGTTTCAAAACTTTCCTCTATCTTTGCACCGTGCCAGGAAAAGTCACGATCGTAATGAATAAACATTTAAATTTTTTATATTAGAAAGATGAAACAAGACAACTACAATCAACAACTAGAAGACTCAGAGGCGGGCACAATGCCCTCCTTCTTCTGCACCATCGCTTCACGCGACAGTAAGCCACTCTTCAAACTCCAGGAGCTGGAGCGACTCATCGTACACGACCCTCTGGTAGAGGCCCGCACCATCGAGTATCGCCACCGCCTCGCCATCAGCAAGGACCTGGCCCGAGAGGTGAAGATCATGATGCCAGGCATCACCGCCTCCGCCCAGATGGACGGATCGGGCAAGGAGCTGCGCAACCTCGTGAAATGCACCCACTGGGCAGCCGTGGATGTAGACAACATTCCCAAGGAGCAGCTGCAAGAGGTGATACAGCGTGCCGATGCCGATCCTCACGTGATGGCTCGCTACATCACCGTGAGCGGCAAGGGCATCCGCCTGCTCGTAAGCTACACCCCCATCGAGGACGAAGAGGTGAGCCTGCTGGAGCTCTTCGACGTGATGATCCATAAGATCATCGCCTACTATGGTCAGGTGCTGGGCGTGCCTGCCGATGAGCAATGCGTGGACATCACCCGCATGTGCGGCATCGCCCACGACCCCTCAGCCTACTTTCACTGGGATGCCGAGCCCTTCACCCTGGACCTGCAAGACCTCAAGGCGCTCTACACCAAGAAGGCGCTCCGCGATAAGTATGCCAAGACTGGCAGCACCCGCAGAAAGCGCACCAGCCAGAAGATGGTGCAGCAAGCCAAGGGTGTGCCCTCGATGCAGGAGGCTGAGAAGCACATCCTGAACCTGCTGGAGAAGTGGAACCTCCAATTTGAGAGTCATCACCACAATGAGTATGTGGTGGCATTCGGCAAGGTATGCGTGCGCTATGGCATCGCGGAGCAGGAGGCTATGCAGTATGCCCAGGAACACTTCAGCAGCGACTACCCCGACACCGTCCGCGTGATGAAGCAATGCTACAAGCACACGGAGCGCTCTGGCACCTGGCACTTCTATCGCAAGGGCGAAAGCTATGACAAGCACCCATCAGTGAAGTGCATCAAGCAGTGGCTATTGATGCGATACGAGTTCCACCACAACGAGGTGACGGGGTTCTACGAGATCAAGAGCCGAGACCCTCTGCATGGCAAATTGCCACACTGGACTCGCATAGACGACAACATCGAGAACACCCTCTGGGCTCTCATGGACGAAGACGGGCTCAACGTGCAGCAAAACCGACTGCATGCCGTCATCAACAGCAACTTTAGCGAGCCTTTCGACCCGCTGGACCATTATCTGAGAAGCCTACCCCAGTGGGACGGCAAGGTGGACTATATAGAGCAGCTAGCCAACCGCATCGTCCTGGCTCCATCCACAGGTCTTCACCACACGCAAGAAGACTTCCGATACTATTTCAAGAAATGGTTTGTGGCGATGGTGGTGGCATGGGTGTCACCCAAGGTGGTAAACCAAAACATCATGATATTCATCGGCAAGGGCGGCATCTACAAGACCACCTTCTTCAACAACATCCTGCCCCCATGCCTCAAGGATTATTACATCAACGAGAGCACATCCTGCTATAGCGACAAGGACTATATGGAGCATTCTCCTGCAAGGCACTGATGAACCTCGACGAGATGGAGAGCGCCTTCGGCAAGAGCCTGAGTGCCTTCAAGAGCAACGTCACCAAGCTCTTCTTCTCCATCCGTCGTCCTTACGATAAGTATCGCTCAGAGTTGATGCATCGAGCAGCCCTCTGCGGCACCAGCAACCACACGCAGATTATCACCGACGAGGAAAACCGCCGCTATTCCCCATGGCTCGTGGAGAGCATAGTGAACCCTAACGAGAACCCACTGCCCTATCAGCAACTCTATGCCCAAGCCGTGGCTCTGGGACAGGAGGTAACGGAGCGCAAGAAGCGAGGCGAAGAGGGATGGGTATACTGGCTCACACAGGATGACATCAAGCAAATGCAGGAGCACAACAAGATGTTTATGGTATCCAACTTCATGGAAGACCAGATCATGCGTTTCTACCGTGTGCCAGAACCTGATGTAGACACGAAATTTATGAAGTTCCGTTACTCCTCAGAGATTATGGAGAAGATAGGTTACTGCCCAGCCTGAGTCGCCACCTCTCGCTCCAAAACCTCAACACAGTGATGACCAACCTGGGATTCAAGAAAGTACACCGCTCCACTGGCAATGGATGGATCGTCATAGAGAAGCAAGAGGGGGAGCAAAACTCAGAAGCCATAGTTTCGCCATCGGAACTGACGCTCTGACCATCCGTGGACAACGTCCTGAGACCTCGCAAATGCCGTCTTGACGACTCGCAAACAACGTCTTGAGTAAGTCTCAATGACGTTCTCAAGCTTAAGAATCAATATATTTTTACATATAAAAGATCTAGAATCAAATGAAAATCAAGATTTACAATAAGTTCGAACTAGCCCGGGAATACTTTCCCGGGCAGTCTCGACATGTGGCGGTGAACCACCTGATGCGCCTCATCAATCACTGTCCGCCCCTGCTGGAAGCCCTTCGGCTAGAGGGATACAAGCATCACAACAAGACACTCACCGTGCGCCAAACCCTGCTGATATACGAGTATATAGGCGAGCCATAAACAGGATATGCCGATTTTCAGGGCCATCGTATACCCATCGTACACCTATCGTACGATTCCCGATTCCGAATGTTGTATCTTTGCACTGTGATTCAGAAAGGATCACATGATATGAGCTCATTGAAACATTTACTAACCTAACACATTTAAGATCAGTATGGAATACATTTTGACAAAGAACAACAACAAGAAGAACGAGAAGCCTACGGCAAGTATTATGCCAAGCCCAAGCCAGGCGAGACCAAGGGCATCGACTATCTCGCAGAGTTTTTGCACGACAGCAACACACCATTCTCGCAGGAGCCATCAAGGGTATCCTCACCGATGCGGTGAAGAGCATCAAGCAGATCTTGCTCCTGGGCTACAACGTGAAGCTGGACAACCTCGCCATCTTCTCGATCGGCATCAAGAACAAGGAGGGAGCCGCCACAGAGGAGGAATTTTCCACCTCCAAGAACATAGCCGGCGTGCGCCTTCGCTCTCGTGCCACAGGCGAGCTCAACTACGCTAACCTCAACCTGGATGCCACGCTCACCAAGGCCACTACCGTGGCAGCAAAGAAAAAGAAGAGCGACACCACAGGCTCAGGCAGCTCAGGTGCCTCAGGCGATACTGGTACTACACCATCTGAAGGTGGCAGCAGCAACGTAGGCTTGTAATCAACAGATTTTAATCCACAAAGAGTTATGGTAACAGAAAGATTTCCTATGACCATCGGAGGCGAGGAGGTGCTCACGGAGCACCTCCTACTCCACAATTATGAGAGCGGCGAGATGATGGACTCGCCCGAGAGTGTACGGTTCCTGGTGATCCACTGTAGTGCCACCAAGGCTAGCCGCAACTACACCGCCAAGCAGCTCATCAGAGACCACAAGCTCGCGGCATGCGCACAGGCGGCTATCACTTCTACTTCCGCAAGGACGGCACCCAGGTGCAATTTCGCAAGTTGCTGGAGGTGGGAGCCCATGCCCGCCCATACAACCGCTGCTCCATCGGCATCTGCTACGAGGGCGGACTGGACGATGAGGGTCGCCCTATGGACACGCTGACCCGTGCACAGTATGATGCCATGCGCAGCCTGCTCATCAAGCTCAAGGTGATGTTCCCGAAGGCCAAGATAGTGGGCCATCGTGACCTGCCTGGCACCACGCCCAAGGCATGTCCCTGCTTTGATGCGGCTGCGAAGTTTAATTTATAATTAAGAATTTATAATTAAGAATTTTGCCTATGAAGAAAGAAGTCATTAAGAAAATCATCAATCTCCTTATCACCGTCCTTACAGCCGTAGCCAGCACCTTCTGCGTGCAAAGCTGTAAATAAAAAGAAATCGCAGCCTAGGGCAAGATAACATATCCGCTTGCCTATAGGTTGCGATTTTTTTGATTTATACTTTGAGTTAGTCCTAAACCAACTCTCTTATAAATTTTCTATCCAACGCTTACCAGATTTCGTGTTAGACCACAAAACCAAACTCACGGCGATAATCGCCATACCACTCATAAATATCAATAAAGAATCCATATCTTATTTTTTTAATATTTTATTACCCATAATTGCAAAACCACCAGTAGCAACCAAACAGATAAAAAATAAACTTATAGTTTTACCAGTAGGTTCTTCGTTCGTAAAAAAAGGCAAAAAAGTTCCATAAGACCCAGACCCACATATTGTTTACTTAAGTTCTATAGAATATTCCTAACTTA
>ENA-OQEB01000405-OQEB01000405.1-human-gut-metagenome-genome-assembly--contig:-NODE-405-length-18224-cov-2.002542_pt1 | contig 18224 bp, 25 predicted proteins | sample MGYA00242787_ERZ504619 | MGnify/ENA primary metagenome ERZ504619 (study PRJEB26092, sample SAMD00036317) | human gut metagenome | host: Homo sapiens | study: EMG produced TPA metagenomics assembly of... | reverse complement strand
GTTTTTCTTTTGTGATATTTCAAAATAAAACTACATTTGGAGCCGTCTATCGGTTATCATAGTTTTGTTTAATATATTAACAGTCAAACCATCATGAACAAATCAGAATTTATTAGTGCAGTCGCTGAAAAATCAGGTCTCAGCAAAGTGGATGCTAAAAAGGCAGTAGAAGCTTTTGTTGACACAGTTTCTAACGAATTAAAAGAAGGCGGTAAAGTCGCTCTACTTGGCTTCGGTTCATTCTCTGTGTCAGAGAAGGCCGCTCGTAAAGGTGTTAACCCGAAAACTAAAGAAACCATTGAAATCGCAGCTCGCAAGGCCGTGAAGTTCAAGGCTGGTGCTGAATTGAACGAGCTAATCAAATAAGAAACACCATTATTCTCTATAGAAGAAGGATACGATGCAAATTGTATCCTTTTTTTGTGTACCTTCGCGTGCAAATAAAATCCGAATTATAGTTAGACGAATATGGTTATCGAACAACAGATTACCGGAGCTATCATAGCCGGCATCAAAGAGCTGTACGGAGCGGATGTCACCGCTAGCCAAGTGCAGTTACAAAAAACGAAAAAAGAATTCAAGGGGCACTTGACCCTAGTCGTATTCCCATTCCTTCGCATGTCGAAGAAATCTCCGGAGCAGACCGCTCAGGAAATCGGTGAGTACTTGTTGAGAAACGAGCCAGCGGTAGCTGAATTCAATGTAATCAAAGGATTCCTTAACCTGACGGTCGCTTGCTCTTGCTGGATCGATTTACTAAACTCGATCAATAAGCAGCCCGCTTACGGTATCATTCCGGTTACCGAGCAGTCGCCTTTGGTTATGATCGAATATTCTTCTCCCAATACAAATAAACCGCTTCACTTGGGCCATGTCCGCAATAACTTATTAGGATACAGCTTATCGAAGATCATGAAAGCGAACGGTAACCAGATCGTAAAGACGAATATCGTAAACGATCGTGGTATCCATATCTGTAAATCCATGTTGGCTTGGCAGAAATGGGGAAATGGAGCTACCCCAGAGTCTACCGGAAAAAAGGGCGACCATCTGATCGGTGACTTTTACGTATTATTTAGCAACAAATTAAAAGAGGAGACCCATGCGTTAGAAGCGAAAGGCCTTACCAAGGAAGAAGCCGAGGCTCAATCCACCTTGATGGCGGAAGCCCGTGAGATGCTTCGTAAATGGGAAGCCGGAGACAAAGAGGTGCGTGCGCTTTGGGAATGATGAATAATTGGGTATACGCCGGGTTCAACGAGACTTATAAGATGATGGGCGTAGATTTCGATAAGATTTATTACGAGTCTCAAACGTATCTGGAAGGAAAGGCAAGGTGATGGAAGGCCTAGAGAAAGGGATTTTCTATCGCCGTGAAGACGGCTCCGTATGGGCTGATTTGACGAAAGACGGGCTGGATGAAAAATTATTGCTTCGTGCGGATGGAACTTCCGTCTATATGACGCAGGATATCGGTACCGCCAAGCTGCGCTTCGATGATTACCCGATCAATAAGATGATCTATGTGGTAGGGAACGAGCAGAATTATCACTTCCAAGTATTATCGATCTTATTGGATAAGTTAGGCTTCGAGTTCGGCAAAGGATTGGTCCACTTCTCCTACGGAATGGTAGAGCTACCGGAAGGTAAGATGAAGAGCCGTGAGGGAACGGTCGTAGATGCCGATGATTTGATGGCCGAGATGATCAGTACCGCACGTGAGATTTCCCAAGAATTAGGGAAATTGGACGAGATGACTCCGGAAGAGGCTGAGAATATCGCCCGAATCGTAGGTCTTGGCTCCTTGAAATATTTCATATTAAAGGTAGACCCTCGCAAGAATATGACGTTCAACCCGAAAGAGTCTATCGACTTCAATGGGAATACGGGACCATTCATCCAATATACCTACGCCCGTATCCGTTCCGTATTGCGCAAAGCGGCGGAACAGGGCATCGTATTACCGGAGCAGTTACCGCTTACTTTCGCCATTTCCGAGAAAGAAGAGAACCTGATCCAAATGATCGCCGATTATGCGGAGATCGTGAAAGAGGCAGGTAAGCTATACAGCCCGGCCTGTGTCGCCAACTATATTTATGATCTGGTAAAGGAATACAATCAATTCTATCACGATTTCTCCATCCTTCGCGAAGAGAATCCGGAATTGAAGAACTTCCGTTTAGTCTTATCCGCCAATGTAGCTAAGATCGTGAAATCCGGTATGGATTTATTAGGCATCGAGGTTCCGGAAAGAATGTAACGATAGAAGATGAACATAAACGAGAAAACAAGAAAGGCTCTCCTTCGATTTCAACAAAATGAAATCACGGAGAGCCTTCTCTATACGCAACTCGCCGCTATCGAGAAAGATCCAAGCAACAAGGAAGTATTACTACAGATAGCGAATGACGAGAAAGGACATTATACGATCCTGAAAAAGTATACGGGGCAAGAGATCTCCCGAATAAATTACGCGTCACCAAATACTACTGGTTGGCACGTATCTTGGGATTACTTTCGCCATTAAGCTAATGGAAGGTAGCGAGGAAAGCGCCAAGAATGATTACGCCTCTTATGATGAGTATCCGGATTTGCAACAAATCGCACGTGACGAGGATGAGCATGAGCAGAGGTTGATCGCCTTGATCAATGAGGAACGGTTGGAATATATGGGTTCTGTCGTACTGGGGCTAAATGACGCTTTGGTAGAATTTACAGGTGCTTTAGCAGGCTTTACCCTTGCCTTGAGCGACTCTAAATTAATAGCGTTGACCGGAAGCATCACTGGAATAGCCGCCGCATTATCCATGGCTTCCTCCGAATATCTATCTACCAAGTCCGAGAATGGAAATGAAAACGGGAAACATCCTGTTAAGGCATCGATCTATACGGGAATAGCTTATATCTTTACGGTAGTCGCCTTGGTCGCTCCATTTATCTTTATATCGAACGTATTAATGGCTTTAGGGCTTATGCTCATCATAGCGTTGAGTATCATCGCCCTTTTCAACTATTATTATTCCATAGCGAGAAGCGAGAGTTTCCGGAAGCGTTTTACTGAGATGGCAGTACTTAGTTTTAGCGTGGCCGCATTAAGCTTCTTGATCGGATATGCGTTAAAAGAATTTACGGGCATCGATGTCTAAAAAAATCATAGTTATGTTTTGAAAAATTCATAGTTATGAGTTTAGTAAATCATAACTATGAATTTTTAGAGCCTATAATCAAGCCTTTTTCCGTGTCGTACGTTTCTTCGTCGCAGCAGGTTTTTCTCCCGCCTCGGCGATTATCTTCTGGCATTCCTCCAAGGTCAAGTTCTCCGGTTTCTCTATCGTCTTAGGAATTCTGTAATTCTTTTTCTTATAAGAGATATAAGGGCCGAAGCGACCATTCAAGATCTCCATTTCCGGATCCTCATCGAACTTCTTGATAAATCGTTGCTCATCTTTTTGTTTTTTTGCCTCGATCAACTCGATAGCTTCCTCGGCTGTTATCGACAAAGGATTCAAGCCCTTCGGTATGGATACGAACTTTCCGTCATGACGGATAAACGGGCCAAAACGTCCGACAGCGGCAACCATGACCTTACCTTCATATTCACCGATCGTACGGGTAGATCAAACAATTTCAAGGCTTCTTCCAAAGTAATCGTCTCGATAGATTGCCCCTTCATCAAGGTTGCGAACTGAGGTTTAGGAGCCTCTTTATCCTCTGGGTGCGCCTGCCCGATCTGTACGACTGGGCCATAACGACCGATCTTCACGAAAACAGGTTTGCCGCTCTTCGGATCGATACCCAATTCACGCTCACCCACTTTATGCTCCGTACGGACAGAGGCTGCCTCTTCCACGATCGGATGGAATAGTTTATAGAATTTATCGATCGCGTCCGTCCATACCATCTCGCCTTCCGCTACGGCATCGAATTCCTTCTCTACGCTCGCCGTGAAGTTATAATCCATAACGCCCGGGAAATACTCCATCAAGAAATCATTCACGACCGTACCGATATCGGTTGGCATCAACTTATTCCGGTCCGCTCCTACGATCTCCGTCTTTTGGACTTCCTTGATCGTATGCTGAGCCAAGGTTATGATATTATAAGTACGCTCCGTTCCTTCCTTATCCCCTTTCACGACATACTCTCGATTCTGGATCGTCTGGATCGTAGGAGCATAGGTAGAAGGACGACCGATTCCCAATTCCTCCAAACGGCGAACCAAACTTGCTTCCGTATAGCGGGGAGGACGTTGCGTGAAACGTTCGGTAGCGACGATATCCTTCATACTCAATACCTCGTTCAAGGTAACCGGAGGAAGAAGGCCGTTTTCCTGTTCCTTCTCATTCTCGTCATCAAAACTCTCGCGGTACACCTGAAGGAAACCGTCAAAAGTAATGACCTCACCGGTAGCCACGAACTTCTCTTTCTTGCCGCCGATGCCTACGGAGATCGTCGTACGCTCCAACTCGGCGTCCGCCATCTGGCAAGCGATCGTACGTTTGTCGGATCAATTTCGTATAATCTCTTTTCCTGAGCGGTCCCGCTTATCTCATCATTGCTGATATAGGTCGGACGAATCGCCTCGTGCGCTTCTTGCGCTCCCTTGCTCTTGGTATGATATTGACGGAATTTATAATATTTCTCACCGTAGGTATCCAAGATAGCCTCTTTTGCCGTCCCCAAAGCCAAATCACTTAAGTTCACGGAGTCAGTACGCATATACGTGATCAATCCGGACTCATACAGGCGTTGGGCGATCATCATGGTCTGCGAGACCGAATAACCCAACTTACGGGCGGCCTCCTGCTGCAAGGTAGATGTCGTAAAAGGAGGGGCTGGTGTTTTACGCACCGGCTTTTTCGAGATATCATCGATCGTGAAAGAAGCGTCCTTGCAAGATTCAAGGAATGCCTCCACCTCTTCCTTATCTTTCAAACGACGGTTCAGCTCCGCCTTGAGGATTGTCGTACCATCCGGCAAGATAAAGCTAGCGATCACACGGTAGGCGGCCTCCGAGACAAACTCGTTGATCTCTCGCTCCCGCTCTACGATCAGACGTACGGCAACCGATTGCACGCGCCCCGCGGATAAAGCCGCTTCACCTTACGCCAAAGAATGGGGGATAGCTCGAAACCCACGATACGTCTAAGATACGACGGGCTTGCTGCGCGTTCACCAAATCGATATTGATATCTCTCGCGTCTCAATCGCATGTAATATAGCGTTCTTGGTAATTTCATGAAAAACGATACGTTTCGTATTCTCAGGTTTCAATCCTAATACCTCATATAAATGCCAAGAGATGGCCTCTCCCTCCCGGTCCTCATCGGAAGCCAACCAAACCTGCTCGGCTTTCTTGGCTTCGTTCTTCAATTCGGTCACGAGTTTCTTCTTATCTGAGGGAATCACGTATTCCGGGGCATAATTGTGTTCGAGGTCTATACTGAAATCTTTCGTTTTCAAGTCGCGGATATGACCATAGCTAGACATAACCTTATAGTCCTTTCCGAGGAACTTCTCGATGGTTTTTGCCTTGGCTGGTGACTCCACTATTACCAAATTCTTTTGCATATCTATTTTTTGCTGGTTAGAAATCGGGTGCAAACTTACACAAATAATTAACGTACGCAGTATATCGATCACTAAAAAAGCGTTTTTTCCTATACATTATATATATAGTCATGCGTTTCTATTTACCTTCGCGGGACAAAATCAAAAAGCTATTCAAAAATATGGAAGAGATAAAGCGACTTATTTCAGAGAATAAACTAGAAGAAGCGATCCGGCTCTTGGACGCTTACCTCACGGAGCAACCGAGATCCGACGAGGCTTGGTTTCTCCTCGGAAAAGCTCATTATAAACTAGGCAACGTACGCCTAGCCCTCAACAGCTACCTGCAAGCGATAGAGATCAATCCGGAAAGCCCGGCACAAGCAGCCTACGATATGGCGATCAAGGTGCTGGATTTTTATAATAAGGATATGTACAACCATTAAGAAGACAGAGCACCCGCACCCAAATAAATTCTAGAAGTACAAGTAACTCGACTTTATGCATTTATGAAGTTAGTTGTTATTGATATAGCGTTTATTCGTATAATGCTCATTTACAACCTATAACGTAAGCTCGTCATAATAGGCATCGTTAAAGGCTTACAATGGGCATTATAAAGTGCTTATAATGGGCATTCTTAGCACCTAACATTGCCCATCGTAATTTGTAGAGACGGGGCATGCCCCGTCTCTACAAGATATACAATGAATTTATGTTTCTTTGGCTATCAATCTTCCACCGGAGTAATCGTATAGTTATGCAGACAGAAGAACTCCTCGGTCAGTATAGCCGGAGGGATCTTCCCGTCTTCCAAGGAGTATGCCTCTCCACTGAACCGAACCTCCAATCCCTCTTGCTGATAAGCCTTCGGCATATCTTCCACATAGTAATTACCCACAAAATCGATCGGCTTGGAGCAAACGATGGCCCATAGATTCACCCGATCGTCCCAACGAATACGACCAAACTCATCAACTAGATCCGTCCTTCGCCCATGCTCATGCTTATCCTCATGCTCATGCTCATCATCACCGCAAGCGGTAAAGCCTAGCATGGTAATAGTACACAGGCAAAATGATAAAAATACAGAAAATGCTTTTTTCATATAAGTAAACTTTAAGAAATTACCTTTATCCAGATGATTATCCTTTATAAGTCAGCGCCAACATCGTAATATCATCGCTCTGCGTAGCGCCGTTCACGAATGATTGGACGGATTCGGATATACCTTCGATCATGGATTTGGGGGATTGGTTCTTCACGGAGCTACAAGCCTCTACCAAACGGATATCTCCATATTGCTCATTCCTCAGGTTCATCGCCTCACTGATTCCATCCGTATAGAGGAACAAGCTGTCTCCCGCCTCCAGTTTCAAGGATTGTTCTTTATAAGCTAATCCCGGCACGACTCCCAAGGCCATCCCACCAGTCATCGGCAAAAGAGATACCTTATCGTTCTTACGAATCCAAACCGGACGATTATGCCCCCCATTGCAATAAACCACGTCGCCCGTATGGATATTCAAGATCGCATAAAAAGTAGTGACAAACATCCCATTGACACTCTCACGGCACAATAGATCATTCGATTCCTTCATGCAGACCGCCGGGGGAAAGCTGCCTAAGCGCCGTAGCACGGATCACCGTACGGCTGATCGCCATGAAAATAGCGGCGGGAATCCCCTTATCCGACACGTCAGCGATCGTAAAACCCAGATGATTATCGTCCACCAAGAAGAAATCATAGAAATCACCCCCCACGGCTTTCGCCGCACTCATGGTCGCATAAAGATCGAATTGCTTATATTGCGGGAACGGAGGGAACTGCTTCGGCAAAATCGATTGCTGTATCTCACGTGCCACGTTCAAGTCATATTGTATCTCCTCTAGCTGATGATGTTCCTTTTGGGCCTCCTTGATAAAAGAAATCTGCTCGACCGCCTTCTCGATCGTACGTTCCAGATCCTCCATATCGATCGGCTTGGTAGCGAAGTCGAAAGCACCATGGTTCATGGCGGTACGAATATTCTCCATATCCCCGTAAGCCGATACGATGATACATTTCAAGGCCGGGTTACGCATCTCGTTAATCTTCGTCAGCAATGTCAAGCCATCCATCTCCGGCATATTGATATCGCTCAATATGATATCAAAGTCCGGATGGTCCAACATCATCCTCAACGCCTCCAAACCATTATGGGCAAAGGAGAACTCATACTCTCCCTTACGGATCTTCCGACGGAAATATTGGGTTAGCAACGCTTCCAGATCCTGTTCGTCGTCTACGCTTAATATCTTGATCGCCATAATTCTTCTGTTTATTTCGTTAATGGAATAAGGAATATGAAACGGGTAAACTCACCCTCTTTCGATTCCACCTCTATCTTCCGTCATGCTTCTCCTCTATAATGGATCGAGTGATAGATAGCCCCAAGCCAGTTCCCTCTCCCACCGGTTTCGTGGTAAAAAACGCGGAGAATATCTGCTCCCGGATATTCTCCGGCATACCGATACCATTATCCTCGATACTTAATCTTAAAGAATCTCCCTCCTTCCGTAGATCCACGGATATAACCGGCTCATACCCGATCGGCGAGAGCTTGGATTTACTATAGACCGCATAGCAAGCGTTATTCATGACATTCAATACCGCACGGCTCAAATCCTGCGGGATCACTTTCAGCATCGGAAGCCCCTCCTCGTAATGCTCCCGGATCGCAATATTGAAACCTTTATAGTTCGCTCGCATCGAATGATAAGCCAGCCAAACATATTCCTTCACCAGATTCTTGATATCCGTAGGGATGTACTCGTCATCCTTCCCTCTGGAATAAAGCAAGATACCCCGGATGATACTTGTCGCCCGGTTTCCATGTTCCTCGATCTTCTTCAAGTTACTATGCAAATCGTTAACGATCTCGCTAAACTCCTCATGCAAGGCGGTCAGCTTCTCCCAAGATTCCGGAGGCAAGACATCTTTCTCTTCTTCTAATATATCTTCCAAGTCATCCACTAACTTAGAGGACAGCTTACTGAAATTGATGACAAAGTTGAGCGGATTCTGAATCTCATGCGCGATCCCGGCACTCAACATACCTAAAGAAGATAATTTCTCTAAGTTCTTCACTTGCAAACGTAGCCGTTCTATTTCCTTACTCTGGTCTTCCATATCTATTCCTCCTCTTTAGGCGGTGTAATTGTTTTCGGTTGATATACAGGGATCGTAATTAGAAACTGGGTATATTCTCCTTTCTTACTCTCCACCTCGATGGTTCCCCGATGGTTTTGCACGATCTCACGGCATAGGTAAAGCCCTACGCCAGCCGCTTCCCCCGTTGTCTTTGTCGTGAAGAAAGGAGCGAATATCTTATCTTTTATATTCTCGTCGATACCGGACCCATTATCCCGGATCGTTATTTCCAGCATATCCTTATTGACCTTCAATCCAAGGAATATCTCCGGACTAAAAGTCACGGTCTCCGATTTCTTCAACAGGGCATACATGGAATTTTTCAATATCCCGGCCAGAACCTTACTGAACTGCTCCACGTTTACCTCCATCATCAAAGACAGCGTCAAATTATCGAAAATAATCCGGATATTCTTCTCTTGAATATCCTGCTCATACGTTTTCTTCAATTTATCCAAGGCGATCCGGCATAATCCGTTTATGTTGGTAAGCGTAAGATTACCTCTTCGGTCTTTCAGCAATTCCTCCATCGCCTTAACGATACGGACCGTATTGAAACCATGCTCAGAGATCTTCTCCAAATTACTGGTCATCATATTCAGCAAATCTACCGAGTCATCATACACATCCGGTTTCAGATGCTCTTTCTGACTATCCAGATTTTCCCGGAGATCCTTGGCCAACCCCGATGTCAGATTTGCGAAGTTATTGATATAATTCAGTGGGTTCAAGATACGGTCCACCAAACCTTGGGTCAATTGCCCTACGGTAGCCATCCGTTCCTTACGGACCAGCTCGTCCTGCGCCTCACCCAAGGCTTTCAAAGCCGCCGCCAATTTCTCGGATTCCTCTTGGATCGCATCTTTCTCCGAACGGATCTCCTGCGTACGCTCCTCTACCTCTTTCACCAAATACTCTTTTTGTTTGAGTTTCCGCTTGAAAACCAACTTAGAGATCTGGCAAAACAGAATCAAGAAAAGCAATCCGATCCATTCTTGATGACCGAACTTCACAGATACACAAATACCGACCAAGCTACCCAGCGTAATCCGCTCGCAAAGTTTAATTCGCCTTTTTAACCGATCGATCTCGGTATGTAAATCCTGTATCATGATGAACCTCCTTTCCTAACTATAAATAGGCAACGTAATCGTAACTTCCGTATATTTATCTTTCTCAGACTCGATAGCGATCGTACCCTTATGGTTCAAAACGACCTCCCGACTCAAGTAAAGACCTGTTCCTGCCGCTTCCGCGGTCGGTTTGGTGGTAAAGAACGGAGAAAAGACTTTCGTCTTTATCGTTTCTTCTATACCGACGCCATTATCACGGATAACCACTTGCAGCTTATCCGCTTGAATACGCAATACCAACGAGACAGAAGGCTGATATCCCGGCTCTCCGGCCTTTTTCAAGACCGCATATATACTATTATCCAATATCTGCGACAAGGCTTTTCCCATCTGATCGATATTCACCTCGATTGTCAACGGTACGGAAAGCCCGGAGAATGATAGATCTACTTGATTCTTCTCGATCTCCTTCGCATAATTCTTTCGCAAGATATCCAGATTGACCTTACATAAATCATTAATATCCACGCAGGTTCGATTCGCCGAATGATCTTTCAGCAATTCTTCCATCGCTTTTACGATCCGCACCGTGTTATCACCATGCTTGGCTATCTTATCCAGATTGCCAGTCAAAAGAACCAGCAGTTCTTGCGTATCATTATAATTATCGTGTTTATCGGTCTCTTCGTCCTCATCGATATTCTGCTTGATATCTTTCGCTAATGCAGCAGACAAATGAGCGAAGTTATTGATATAATTCAAGGGATTCAAGATACGGTCTACCAGACCTTTCGTTAATTGGCCGATCGATGCCAGACGTTCCTTACGAACCAACTCGTCTTGAGCGTCCGCCAAGGCAGAAAGGGCACGGGATAGTTTCTCCGACTCCGCTTGCATCGCATCCCGCTGGAAACGCAATTCCATCGTCCGCTGCTCCACGAGATTAGAGACGAACTGTCTTTTTCGCAGACGGAATTGCGTATAATACTTTAACAGGAATAGAAGGACTACGGCTCCCACCAAATAATAAACCAGTTCTTCCTTCTTCTGGTAAACCGCCAAGGCGATCCACGCCGTCCCGATCACGGTCAGCGTCTCGATCACCCGCATCCTCCAGCGAAGGCTTTCCAGTTGTTTGATATTTATGTCGCCCATCCTTCCTGTCCTCCGGATATCAGAAATTGATATTCACGCCCAACATCGCATTAAAACTCTGCATCGGATAACCGTAATACAGTTCGTACTTCTGGCAAAGAATATTGGTCAACTTGGCATAAACACCAAAGGTATCGTTGAAGGTATAGGTACCTGTTAGGTTTAGCTCGTTGATGTTATCCATCTTAAACTCATTCATTTTATCGTACGTCATACCAGTGTTCCCATTGACACCCCAAGTCCGTACATTCGCATAACGTCCGGTAGCCAAATAATAATCCAAAGCGATAGATAATTTCTCAATCGGGCGGACGGTCAGGTTCGCATTCAGTTCCATTTCCGGCTTCCCCCACGCATGAGGCAACTCGCCTTCATCCGTTTCCGCTTTCCAATTATTATATACACCTTTCAAAGCAATATCGAACCATTGTTGATAACTATACTTCAAGTTGGCTCCCACGAAAAGTTGCTTCGTGTCGATACCCGGCTCCGCAACACTGAACTGCCGAAATAATTCGCTGACCAAACATCAGACTGAGTAAACAGCACATCATGCTCGTTATCTTATATCCGGCGAACACATCAAACCAAAAGCCCGGTGCCACGCCGCTCCGGATACCCAAGACAGCGTCCAGCCAATTGCGCGAGGGCAATAGTTCTGCCATCGGGTAGAGGTAGCGGTTCACACGCGACATCTCGTACATGCTGTTGGAGTACATCTTGCCGCCAGCGTTCACGTATAGCTCCGTCTTGTCGGCCACCTCCACATCGGCGGCTACATTCGGAGAGGCCATGAATTTTGTCTCGTCGCTCGTAGCCAGCATCACGTTCGCACCCAGCTTTAAATTCCAATTATCACCCTCTACCTTATAATAAGGCGACAACATCGCCTCGACATGGTTCTTGAACTCATATTCATAACCTCCTACCTCCGGCAAACTGTAATTGAAATATTCGACCAAACCGCCCAAGCCTACTCGCATATTCCCATTGAAACCAGCGTTCAGATCAAACTTTGCCTCTAGAGTATGCTCCGTAGGGCCGTCCATCACCCTACTTAATCCATATTTATGCGAGAAATTAGTATAACCTAAGTCCAACAAATAGCCAACCTCAGCCTCCTCCTTCGACTCGAAACCTATCGTAGCAGCGATCGTCTGGTTCACTTGGTTGGTTTCGCGATCTCTCTGTAACAAATCCTCCGAAGGGGCATAACTGGATGTAGGATCAGACAATGCCGCCCCATAATAATTGAATGCGGAGTAGCCGTACTTCGCTCCGATACTGAATATCGTCTTCTCGAAAGCGTGCTTGTAGTTGATGCCTCCCAAGTTGTCATTGATTTTCGCCTTGACATCATAATCCTTTGGCTTTCCGTTCGTGGAGCGATGCGAATACCATAGATTCAGCTGATCCTTCTCGGTACTCAGGATATGATAGCCCAAGTCTCCGTTGATATTCATGCGCGTACCCATACCAAAGTTAAAATATCCCCGACGCTTGTTGTAATCCATCTGCGTCATGATATTTCCGGAAGGCAACAAACTAATCTCTTTCTGCGGATCGGCGGCGATCGTATAATTCGAGTAATCGATCGGGATCTTACGAACCTCCGGCTCTTTCACCACGGGAAGCGTATTTACCTTGCTAGCGTCCTGCACGGAAGGATCATACTCCCGTTCAAGCGTCATCTCTCGGTTCAGGTTCTTTTCTTTCGTAACATCCTCTTGCGCACTCGCAGCAGCAGCCGAACCCAGCAAAGCTACCACACACAACGCCTTTACATTATATATAGTCTTCATCGCTTTCTTTTATTTCTTTAGTTTACCCAATCTGTCTTCGATCATCGCGGCGATCTCATCATCGCCCTTGTAGTTGTTTTGCAAACTGGTCAGATATTGACGAGCTTGGAAATCATCACCTTGGCGGATATAAATATCAGCAACAAGATAAAGCCCCGTGCCAACCAATATTGGTGAGGCGTACCGTTCTCGATGAAGTTCATCAAGACAGTCTCGGCATTCTTATCATCCTTATTATCATAATACAATTGAGCCAATAGATATTTAGCCTCCGCCCCGTGTATCGTACGGGTATCCTTGCTGATCTCCTTCAAGTCGGCCAACGCCTTGTTCTCCTGCTCCAAGCTGATATAAGCCTTCGCACGGACATAACGGGCCTCGGACATGATCTCCGGAGATAGCTTCGGTTCCTTCAGCAAATCGTTGGCGGCAAGCAAAGCCTCTTGCGGCTGACCGATCAACTCGGCGCAACGCATCAACCCAATTTAGCGGCCTCCTTATTCCTCCGGATTCTCCGCTACCGCCTGTAGATGCTTGAAACTTTCCATAGCGGCGGCGTAATCCTTATCCAGATACTCGATCTCAGCTTTACGAGCCCAAGACTCTTCCCTGAATTTCGTATCACCGCTCTCCAATACCAATGAGAACAGACGTTTCGCCTCCTCCAGATCTTTCTTGGCAAAAGCGATACTTGCCAAATAGAAATTAGCGTTCGAGCTAAACGCTCCCTGCGGGAAGGTTTGCAAATAATTCGTCAAGCTACGACGAGCGCCCTCATTATCGCCTCGCATAAATAACTTCTCGGCCGCCAGATAGGTCAAGGAGTCTTGCTCACTCACCTCGAAACGAACATTTCCACCTAACGAATTCGCATAGGCGGCAAACGAATTGATATCGTTCAGCTCGATATATACGGACTTCAAATCTTGCAAGGCCACTTTCGCCTCCTCGCTACCCGGATAATTGCTAATCACGCTCTTATAAGCGTCGGCCGCTTTCTCCGGCTGATTGTCGTTGAAGTAAATCAAACCAAGCTGTACGCCGGCCTTACGAGCCAGACTGCTTTGCGGGAAATCACGCATCAATTGCTCAAAGCTTGCCGCAGCCGCTTGATTGTTATCCAATAACACGTAAGAACGTCCTTTCTCGAACAAGGCATCATCCACATATTGTGATTCCGGGAACTCACGGATCAAGCGATCCATCACGCTGATCTTTCCCTTATAATCTTTCTGCAATCCCAGCAAGAAGCCCTTCTGATACACCGAATAATCTCCGGCGGACGGTTGCAATTGCGCCGCACGGGTATAATTCTCTTCCGCCATAGCGAACTGACGGTTGTGGAATAAACAATCGCCGATACGATTATAAGCGTCCGCATAAGCCGGAGTCTGCTGATTGCTTTCCAAATTCACGTATTGACGGAAGCGGTTCAACGCCTCGCCATACTCTTTCAATTTGAAGTAGCTGTAACCTAAGTTATAATGTGCCAAGCATACATATCCGTATTACGTTGGCGGGTATTATTCAATAGGTACGATAATCGGAAATCGCCTTGTTATACTCACCTTGGCGATAATAAGATCCCCACGCCAGAAATAAGCGTCGTTACGAGATTCCAGATTATAAGCGCCCAACGAGATCGCACGGCTGAAAAGATCGACCGCCTTATCCAATTCCATATTCGTGAACGCCTGCGTTCCCAACTGGAATAAGATATCTTGCTTCGCCTCCAAGATCTTCGTGCTCGGATGCTTGATCTTATCGATAGAGTTCAGAGCCGCTTGATAGTTCTTGGTAGTCAAATAAACCTCCACCAGATAATCGTTTACCTTATCGGCATATTTGGAATTCGGAAAATCATTCAAGAAATCCTCGAAGATTGTCACCGACTCGCCAAAGCCCGTGAAAGCGGTCTCGTGGATCAATAAAGCGTAATTATACATAGCCGCCTCTTTCACTTGCTTATCGAAAGAAGAAGTCGCGGCAGCCTCGAAGGCCATACGGGCGTTATTCTTATCTTTAATTTCAGATAACTTTGCCCCAGATACAGATAAGCGTTCTGCGAAAGGGCATCGTTCTCACGTACGGTCCGCCCCAAAGCGTTCACGGCGCTACTGTAATTACCCTTATTGTAATAACATACGCCCAAGATATATAAATCGCCCCTCAACGGGCTATCCGTCGAGGATACATATTTACTCAGCATATTAATCGCCTGATCCTCATTTCCCAGATGATAGTAGGCGTTACCCATGATACGGTAAACCTCGCTATTGTTCTCGCTATCCGGATAAGAGGCTAGCAATTCCTTACCTTCGCTGATCACTTTCTCGTATTTATTCTGGATAAAATAAATTTGCGTGATATAGTACAAGGATCGCTCTTTATAATCAGGCAAGTCCTTCAAGCGGGTAAATTCCACCAAGCATTGTTGTATTTACCGGTTGCGTAATCGATATAAGCGACATAATAGGTAGACGCTTCCCGGTACTTCGTTCCAATCTGCTCGATCCGTGCGAAATAACCACGGGCCTTCTCCATATCCCCAATTTGCAACAAGGAATAAGCCAGACGGAAACAATAAGCCTCCTGTTGTTCCGGACTTAGCATATCAATGTTCGATTCGTTAAACCAAAAGATAGCTTTCTGATACTCTCCCTGTCCGAAATGGGCGGAACCGATCAAGAAGTTCACCTCGTCCGCATGACGGGAAGCCGGGTACACATCCAGATAATCTTTCAATAACTCAACGGCATTGGGACGGCCTTGCTCATAAGCGGAGTAGACCAACATATAATCGGCTTCTTGAATCAAGTCGGCATCCGTGGAATGCTGTTTATACGCCTCCAGCTTATCGATGCAACCTGAATAATTCTTCAAACTAAACAACTCCTTGCCTTCGACAAACAAACGGTTCGGCGCATCAAATTGATACGATCTCTGCCCGCTTGCCATGTGGCTGCCTACTACCAGACACAGCGGAATAAGTATTCTTTTCATCACTCATTTGCTTTTTAATACAAGCACTTACTTCAGTGCCTATTCGTTCTAATTCGCAAATATAAGTAATATGCGCCAAACAGAAGGCAAGTTCTATTAATATTTAGGACAACACGTTCTAAAATTATCTCTATGGAAGATGATACACCTTATAGGGAGAAGATGTATTATCTTACAACGACAAGATGTATCATGTTGCAACGATAAGATATATCATCTTTCATTTTCGTACAATTTTCCTAATTGTTATTTTCTAAGATAGGCTGGTACCGCTTTCGGATAGAGTCTAAACCGAAGTCTTCCGGATTCACATTCTCCGGGCGAAGGATCACGATCTCGGCGGCATCATCTTCCGCATGCACGTTATTGAAATCATCTACCAAGCACTCATAAAACATATCCAGCGTATGCACCTCAAAGCCGGAATACATATATAAATTAGGCAAGGAAAACAAATAACGGCAATTCTGGATATGCAACCCCGTCTCCTCCCTTACTTCCCGGCGAGCGGCCTCCTCCCCCGACTCAAACATATCGACGAAGCCACCGGGCAAATCCAATGTACCTTTAGCCGGCTCTTTTCCTCGGCGAACCAGCAATAACTCCCCCTTAGCGTTCTTTATGAAACAAGCGACAGCCGACGACGGGTTGAAATAATAAACAAAACCGCACGCCATACATTTTTTCGCTTTCTCGTTATGTTCCACGAAAGCTTTTGCCCCGCAAACCGGGCAAACTGAAATTGATACAACGGATGTCTCATACTTTATGATTTATAATTCAAATTAAAAACAACAAGCCGCACCTAAATATAGATGCGGCTTGCCTTATTTCGCAAATGTCTTTTCGTTATACGTAAAACCGGATTTAGACTTCCAAACCAGCGCTTTGGTCTCTTACTTCCCAACCCAAAGCACTTTGCTCCTAATACGGCAGCGTCGCTCTCTTTCAATTGAGAGAATAATAATTTAGTCTTACCTGCGTAAACCTTCAACATATTTTTCTCCATTGAACGTTTAATCGGGTTCATGATCAAATCGCCAGCTTTCGTAAGACCGCCAAACAAAATGATAGCCTCCGGGCTAGAGAATGCTACGAAATCAGCGAAAGCCTCTCCCAACATAGAGCCGGTAGCCTCGAAAATCTCAAGAGCGATCTTATCATTCTTCATAGCTGCGTCGTATACGTCTTTTGAAGTGATTTCATCCGGATCCAAGTCGCGAAGAACACTCTCGTCCTTACGGATTTCCAGATATTCACGAGCCGTACGAGCCACACCGGTAGCTGAAGCATAAGCCTCCAGACATCCTTGACGACCGCAACCACACTGACGACCGTTGTTACGACGCATGATAACATGGCCCAACTCACCGGCAAAACCGTCATGTCCGTATACCAAGTTACCACCTACTACGATACCGCTACCCACGCCGGTACCCAAAGTGATCACGATAAAATCTTTCATACCGCGAGCGGCTCCATAAGTCATCTCACCGATAGCGGCAGCGTTGGCGTCGTTTGTTAAAGCAACAGGAATACCATCAATCTGTTCGCTGATCAATTGAGCAAAGGAATCTTACCTTTCCAAGGCAAGTTCGGAGCGAATTCGATACATCCGTTGAAAAAGTTTCCGTTCGGAGCACCTACACCCACACCTTTAATCTTATCCGGACCACCAGCCTGATCAATAACAGACTTCAGACCTTTAGCAAGTTCCGCTACATAGTCATTAACGTCTGCATATTTACCAGTCTTAATTGATCCACTATACAAGATTGTTCCTCTTGCGTCAACTACACCAAAAACAGTGTTGGTACCACCTATATCGATACCTACTACATAAGGCTTCTCCATGATTTTATATTTAGGATTAATAATGATTTTCCTCTTTCTAGGTAGCAAATATAAGAGGTTTAACACAAGTTGCAATACGATTTGAAGAAAATTTTACAGATTCCTGTCATTTTATCTTCTTTTTTCGAAAACTTATGTTAAGCAACATTGTTATATAATAATGGAGAATTATCGCAACGGTAATATCTCGATCCAATAGTCATCCGGATCATTAATAAAATACAATCCCATCTTGGTATTCTCGAAGCAAACCGCTCCCATTTCCTTGTGGTATTTACGTACTTCCTCATAATCGCCGGCTACCCGGAAACAAAGATGGCTCTCATTGTCGCCTAGCTCATAAGGTTCTTTCCGGTCACGCAGCCAAGTCAGCTCCATCAAGAAACCGGTTTGCTCATCCGTTAGATAAACCAAGATAAACGAACCGTCTTCCGCTACCTTACGATGGTGCTCTTTCAATCCCAACGCTTTATTATAAAAAGCGATACTCTTATCCAAATCCAATACATTAATATTGAAATGGTCAAATCTACCTTTAACTTCCATACCTATAAATTTATGCGTTTAATAACCTATACATTAATAATATATTAT
>ENA-OQEB01000404-OQEB01000404.1-human-gut-metagenome-genome-assembly--contig:-NODE-404-length-18224-cov-3.670056_pt1 | contig 18224 bp, 24 predicted proteins | sample MGYA00242787_ERZ504619 | MGnify/ENA primary metagenome ERZ504619 (study PRJEB26092, sample SAMD00036317) | human gut metagenome | host: Homo sapiens | study: EMG produced TPA metagenomics assembly of... | reverse complement strand
CTTACAAAGTCATTTACAATGAGGTAGTAATCTACAAAACCCATTTGCGACACCGTGTTGATTTCATATTCAAGTCGGTCAATCAGAGCTTGGTCGGGATTCTCGCCATAGTGTTTATAAAGCCCCTCATAGCATTTTCTTCTGAAATAATGCAGATGATCTTCGTTATTAGGAACATCAAATCTCGGAAGCTTGCGTACACCGAATTCAAAATCCACATTGCACATATCGGCAATTTTCTGTGTATTGTCGATAGCTTCGGGGTAACTTGCAAATACCTCACGCATTTCATCTTCTGTTTTAAGATAAAATTCCGAAGTTTTGAACTCCATTCTGTCGCTGTCATTGACTGTTCGGTTGGTCTGAATACAGAGAAGAATATTGTGAACCGTGCTGTCCTGTTTTTCGATATAGTGACAATCGTTTGTTGCAACAATGTCAACACCGATTTCACGGGCAATTTTTATAAGGCTTGGAATTATCCTTTTCTGTTCCTCAATTCCGTGGTCTTGAAGCTCTATAAAAAAAGTTCTCACTCCCGAATATATCACGGTAAAATTCTGCCTTTGACTTTGCACCGGCATAATCACCGTCAAGGAGCTTTTGAGGAATTTCACCCGCCAGACAGGCAGAGAGGCAGACTAAGCCCTCATGATACTCGGCAAGGAGTTCATCATCAATCCTCGGCTTTGTATAGAATCCCTCCGTAAAACCCTTTGACACAAGCTTGATAAGATTCTGATAGCCTGTATGATTTTTGCAGAGCAGAACCATATGATAGTATTTTCCATAGGATGAGGTCTTGTCAAAACGGCTTTGCGGTGCAACATACACTTCACAGCCGATTATCGGCTTTATACCCTGCTTTTTGCATTCCTTATAAAAATCGACTGCACCATACATTACACCGTGGTCGGTGATTGCGAGTGCAGTCATTCCTTTTTCTTTTGCGGCTTTTGCAAGTCTGCTCAGACGGCAGGCACCGTCAAGCAGACTGTATTCTGTATGAAGATGTAAATGTGTAAATGCCATTTTACTCACCTGTTGCTTTTGCCTTTATTTCACCGTCTGAAAAACGGAGTGTAAATTCATCTCCGCTTTTCAGCATTTTTGCGGAATTTACCGCCTTACCGTTTTTTTCGGCAATCGAATAACCTCTTGAAAGAATTTTAACGGGGTTGAGTCCTTCAAGTTTTGCGGCTGTCTTTGTGATGTCAGCAGCCTTTTTATTTATTGTTTCCTGAACAAAATGCTGTATTTTCGTTTTGCAAAGTTCAAGAGATTTTTCATATTCAAAAATTCTCTGTTGTGGTGATTACAACGGACAGTCTTGTTTTAATTCTGTAAGAGCATTATATTCCTGTCTTAATTTCAATGTTGCCATTGACGAAACATACTGCTTTTGCGATTTATAGTAATCAACAAGCTCCGCAGTATCGGGAACTGCAAGCTCTGCCGCCGCAGACGGAGTCGGCGCTCTGAGATCGGATACAAAGTCACAGATTGTAAAATCGGTTTCATGACCGACAGCGGAAATTACCGGAATTTTACAGTTGTAGATTGCATAAGCAAGGTTTTCATCATTGAATGCCCACAAATCTTCAATTGAACCGCCGCCCCTGCCGATTATGATAACATCACAGGCGTTATATTTATCAAGTTTCTGTACGGCGTCAATAAGTTGGGCGGGAGCATTCTCGCCCTGAACAAGTACGGGACACATAATTATGTCGCAGACGGAAATCTTCTTGAAAGAATGTTGCGGATATCCTGTACTGCCGCACCTGTGGGAGAAGTAATTACACCGATTGAATTCGGAAACGGCGGAATTTTCTTCTTATGTTCGGGAGCAAAAAGTCCTTTTTCGGCAAGCGACTTTTTAAGTTGTTCATAAGCAAGCGAAAGCGCACCTATGCCGTCAGGCTGCATATCTTCAATATAAAGCTGATACTGACCTGTGGGTTCATAGACTGCAACTCTGCCACGGCAGATTACTTTCATTCCGTCGGTCGGTCTGAACTTTAAATTACGGGCATTGCCGGCAAACATTACGGCTCTTATAACAGATTTTTCGTCTTTGATTGAAAGATAGATGTGTCCGCTTCTGTAATGGTCGGTTAGGTTTGAAATTTCACCCGTAACAAAGACAAAATTCAGCCTTGCGTCATTTTCAATAATTGACTTTATATAGAAATTCAGTTGTGAAACACTTAAAACTCGTGGTTTGCTAAACTCGGGTGTGTACATCGTTATACTTCCTGTATCCTAAATATGCAATTCCTGCCGAGTTATCTGCCGAGAACTGCGGCGGTGCAAATATTGCATTGTATTTTTCTTCAAAAGAATTTTTGATTATCCGATTTGACATTACTCCGCCTGCAAAGAGCAATGGAAGTTCTCCGTATTTTTCAAGCAGTCCTTTGGTCATTTCGGACAAGGTCTGTTCAATATATTTAAGACAGAATGCCGAAACATATTCGGGGGATTTGCCCTCGTCAATCAGTTTTTTGGATAGATTTTCAACTCCGCTGAGGCAACAATCACAACCTTTGAGGTTGGTTTCACCTTGATTTTTTCTGTATTTTCAAGGGCAAGCTGTTCAAGCTGAGGACCGCACGGAAATTTTAAACCGAGCATAAGTCCTGTGCGGTCAATCGCCTGTCCTGCATTGAGATCGAGTGTGTGTGCCGCAAGTTTAACGGAAAAGCCCGTGCCGAATCCTTTGGCAAATACTGCCTCGGTTGTACCTCCGCTGACATGGAAAGCGATAAACTGCTTATCAAACAAATCTGTTCTCTGCGAGCCGAACAATGCCGCCGAGATATGTCCCTCCTGATGCGAAAATGTGTAAAGAGGAATTTTCATTGCGGAAGATAAAATTTTTGCCGTGTTCTCTCCAACGGTGAAACACGCATATATGAGCCGTCAACAGGTCTTGGACGGCTTGACGCCGCAATTGCGGCTATTTTGCTTGTATCAACATCCTTTAAAAGCTCTTCTATAAGCGTGTGCAACTGTGCTGTGTGGTGAAACACAGCGTCACTCTGACGAAGTCCTAGCTGACCTTCTTTTACGGGAAGAAGTTTTTTCTGCTGAACCATTTCGCCCGTTTTGCTGTCATAAAGGGCGGTTGATGTTGTGTAATTTGAAGTGTCAATTCCGAGAAAAAGGCTCATATCACTTCTCCGACTTTCCCGAAAATTCACGGGAACATGTGCCGAGAATACCGTTTACAAATTTGCTCTCGTCGATTGTATATTTCTTGGCAAGTTCAACAGCCTCGTTGATTGATACGCTCTGCGGAACATTGTCGAGATACTTCATCTCATAGATTGCAAGGCGAAGAATAGCAAGCGACGGCTTTGAAATTCTTGAAAGAGTCCAGCCCTTTTTCAGGTGGCTTGCAATGATTTCGTCAATCTCCTCACGCTTGTCCTCAATGCCGGAAACTACAGCCTGAGCATATGCGCAAACACCGCCTACAAACATTTCCGAATTATCATCTATTGTTTCTTCAAGAGGCTCATCGTCAAAAGACTTTGAGAACAAAAGCATAAAAGCCTGCTCTCTCGACTCACTTCTTGTAAGATTAACCTCTTCCTCAAAAATATCATTAACTTCAATATCATTAGTTACATTGTTCATTTCATTATCCATATTAAGCCCAACTTTTCGTTAAATTAATTTAATAAAGGTAGTTATTATCATCAAGATTATACCATAACTGAAATTGAATGTAAATAAGAATTGACAAAGATATCTGTGACAAATCATTTGAATTTCGGAAATTTCTTTCTGAATAACTCTTCAATAATTTTAGTGCTCTCATCACAGCCGAATGTATCGGACTTTATGCACAAATCGTAGTTATCTGCATTGCCCCATTCGGAAGATGTAAAGTATTTGCAATGGTCGGCTCTTTCACGGTTTACCTTTCTGACCTTTTTAAGAGCATCGTTTACGGAAAGATTATCCCTTTCGGAAATTCTCTCTGCCTCGGTATTTTCATCGGCTGATACAAATACATTGAATGTATGCTTTTTGTTTTTGAGAATCTCGTTTGCAAGTCTGCCGACTATTACGCAGGATTCATTCTGTGAAATGGTTTTTATTACATTTTTTTCACGGTTAAAAAGGCTTTCGACATTCGGCATATTTGCGGTATCAAGCGGTCCGCCGTACCACGCAAAGAAATCGTGAAGTAAAGGATTTTTAATTGTCTGTTCATTCTTTTCAATAAAATCAGGAGAATAGCCGCTCTTCTCAACAACAAGTTTTATCAGCTCGTTATCGTAATACTTAAACCCAAGACTTTCGGCAAGTGCCTTTGCAATCTGTCTGCCGCCGCTGCCGTATTCCCTTGACACGGTGATTACATATGTAGGATTCTGCTCATCATCAGTTTTTTCATCAACCTGAACGGACGGAGTCTTTTTAAGAAGTTTATCTCTGTATTTTCCGAAAGCTTTGTTGATAATGCCGAGAATAAATCCGACAAGAAATGCCGCAATTACTGTTCCTGCACCGACACTGCCAAGGCTGTGAATCATAATCAGACAAGCCGCTGCCGACACTACCACCATAGTGATATCAAAACCCATTTTTATCTTTGAAAATTCGATTTTTGTAACCTGTGAAACAGCAGACATTACACCCTCGCCTGCGAGCGGAATAACATCGGCAGGAAGATACAGAAAAATTCCGACTGCGACAATAACGGAGCTTGCAAGCACCATTAAGATTCTGACAATAAGATTATCGGGTGTCGGAAAGAATGATGCAAGGTAGTTGCAGAATGTTGTAAAATAGCCGAAGATAACGCCTACGGGAATCTGCAAAAGGGTTATTAATTTAAAGTTTTTGCGAAGTAACAAAAACTGAATGAACACAAGAACAATGTGGAATATGATTGTTGCCTTGCCCATTTCTATGCCCCATATGCAGGTCATTGTGTATGGGATTGAGCTTACGGGAGATACACCGAGATTTGATTTTACCGAAAGTGCAATTCCGATTGTCATTATAAAAAGACCGATAAAATACATCGGCAATCTGATTTTCATATTTTTTAAATTCATTACATAACTTCCTTTTCAAAATGCTTTGTCATATTTTCATACACTTTTGCAAGCAGACTTTGGAACACTTCCGTTTCTTCTTCTGAAAAGCCGTCTGTTGCAATACTTTCTACGCTGTCAAATTTTTCATTGAGATATCGGACATACTCTTTTCCCTTATCGGTGAGAAAAACATAGAGTGACCTTCTGTCGCCGCCAAGAGATTTCCTTGCGATATAGCCTTTGGTTTCCATACCACGCAAAATCACGGTTATGGACGCAGGCTCAATGTGACAGCCTGCCGCAATATCCTTTTGTACACAGCCGTTATGGTCTTTTAGGTAATCGAGTATTTTCGGCTGACCCAATGTAAGTCCCGATTCTTTGATACTGCCGAGAAGTGCCTTTTGCACAAGCATATGGTCAGACATCAGCAGATAGTGAATTGACTCTTTCATACACAACCCTCTCTTTAATAGTTTTAATTCTAATTGTTATAATTCTAATTATATATCCGTTTAAATCGATTGACAAGTTTCCGGAAAAATTTCAGCCTATTGCGCAGTATTCTTTGTGAACATAGGAATATTTTTATGCATAAAAAAGCAGAGGACACTATGCCCTCTGCTAATTTCATGCCCCTATTACCGATATATCGTCATAATCAACCTCATAATGAGTAACCACGGCATCGTCAATAATCAGAACAGATGTATCGTCAAGCTGAGATTTCGGAACAATTACCGACACACCTTGATCGCTTATATAGCAAAGGCATTCTGAAAATCCTTTGGCTTTGACAATACTTTCAATGCTGTCCTGAATTGTAAAGGTTTTTAGAAGCTCTTCAACATTCTTTTCAGCCTCGCTTTTGTCGGCATCAGACGAGCTTTCAAGATTGAAAATTTCTTTTGCATCATCAATTATTTTATCCTGAGTTGCCTGCCGCTTTGTCCTTTCGGCTGAAAAATAGCTTTTGCTCTCGTTTGAAAGTGCCGCCGTCTGCTGTACCTCATCATCCGACGCCGAAGCGGTTGCACTGACATATGATGCCGCTCCGAGTTCTTTGGCACTTTTGGGAGTTTTTGCCCCCGAAAGCTGCCAGTTTATGTACACAGCCGCTGAAAGTGCAAGCACAAGTGATGCAAAAACGATATATTTTTTCTTAGATTTCATATTACTCCCGACCTTTATTCTGATAATTTTGTAATACATACTTTTGCTGTTGAAATATCAAGCGCTTTAGTGACTGCATCGGTGACACGCTCAACCACAACAGGATCATCACCGCCTTCACACACTACAAGCACTCCTCTTATCAAAGGTTCAATTTCCTTTGTTTTGGTGGTGCTGTTGTCAAGATAAACATATTCAACGGAATTTTCCATTGTGAGCAAAACTTCCGTCTTGCCTGCTCCCTCAATTTTTGAAATCACCGTCTGCAAATCATTTTCTATTTTTGTGCTGTATGTTTTTACGGAAAATGCTTCATCTCCTTTTCCTGATGTCAAAGAACCGAAATCAACCCAGTTTGAAAGAAATATTAAACCAATACCGATAAGACCGACAACGATTATGATATTTCTTATTTTTTTACTGTCGAGCATTGATTTCAGCTTTGAACTTGTTTTGTCTTCCATAATTCACTCCGTCATAATGTTTGGTGTAATTCCGAAATTGTCATAAACAATTGACGATACAAGATTTGTGTACCGAACAAATTCTTTGTCTATATATATGCTGATTGACGCTATGATTATGCCGTTGTTTTCAACTCTGCTCAAAATTATGTCACACGATTTGATTGCTATATTATTCTGTAAAAGAAGATTTTTTAATGCAGTTTCAAGATTTATCTCCGTCTGCTTTATAACAGCATTGCTGTATGCCTCATCATCAGTTGATATTTCTTTAACAGAATTTTGCTTTTCCTCAATATCGGTATTAAATGACGATACGGCATTTTTACTGGAACAACCATACAGCAGATAATAAAAGCGCCTAAAACAAGGCTGATGATTTTCTTTGTACTGCCGTCTGTAACAAAGGTCTGAACAAGCGAGCATATTAACGCAGACGCACACATTACAACAACAACCGTAAAAAGTCCGCTCATGATGAACCTCCGCCAAGCATAATTACCGCCGCCGTTGAAAGAATGTAAATTGACATAATGCACAGCAAAACAGCTATGAGAGTTGAAAAGACAGACGATATGTTTTCAAGCAGTTTTGCCGGACCGTTTAGATTGAGAACCTCTGCCGTTGATTTGCCGATCCAAAGGGTGAACATCCACATTACCCCCTGTAAAATCACAGGCATAAACACAATTGTAACGGACAGAATCACTATTATTCCTATTCCCGATTTCAAAAGTCCGATACTGCCCTGAACTACCTTGTAGGCATCCGAAAGAGCCGAACCGACTATCGGGATAAATGAATTGAGGGTAAACCTTACAGCACGGGTTGAAACATTGTCAACCGAAACGCTTATAAGCTGTCTGAATGTCAGCACGGCTGTGAAGATTGTCATAGCAAAGCCCAAAAGCCACTTTACGCTCTTTGAAATCATTGACATAAAACCGCTGAGATTTACGGACGGCGATACGGATGATGTTATTGACAGACCGAGGAACATATTGAGCAGAGGAACGATTATTTTTGATGAAAGCTGTGACACACCCTCCCCTGCCCCTATCATCACGGCATAGTATGATGCCGAACCTGCCACAGAACCCGAGCTTGCCATAATTACAGCCATAACAGGAACATAGGCAAGCATTATATTTGATGCGGTGCAGATTACCGAACCCGTTGATCCGATGACTCCGACAGCGGGGACTACTGCGGCACAGGTTATACAGAGCGTTGCGGTTATATTCAACGAGTTTGAAATATCACAGGAGAGCGAACCGTTGTAGGCGCTGATTACGGAGCAGAGCAAAAGCAGGGCGGTTATATTGACAAGACCTTTGAGCGGTGAAGAAATGTTGCCGAGTGCAAGCGAGAGAATTTCGCCCATTACATTTTCAAAAGACAGGTTGGCAAGCTTTGAAAAATCCCCCAAATCAACGCCCATATTCTGAAGGCTTTGCTTTATATCGTCGGACAGCGAATCAAAAACATTTGACATATCATAAATCATTTCACCTTCTTCAGCGTTTGCACAGACACATGAAAGGGCGATAAGCACAAACACGACAGTAATTATTACAACACTTTTTTTCACTTCTTCACCTCAATTGCCTGCAAGTGACAACACGGTTTTTAAAATATCCGAATAAAGCGGAAGTGCCGTTACCGTGACCATAATTTTTCCGGCAAGCGAAACATTTGACGCAAGCGACTGACTGCCCGAATCCTTGCAGGTATTCACGGCGAACTCGGTGACAAGGCATATTCCGATTGATTTCAGCAGAATTACTATGTAGTCAATGCTTATTCCCGATGAGGCTATGATTTGATTGATTGTTGTAACGATAGCCGAAACCTGAGTAAGCACGCCGATTAAAATAATAACGGAACAGCTTATACCGAGCATTACGGAGATTTCCGCATTTTTCGGTTTGAGCATTACGCAGATTATTACGGTCACAACGGCAAGCACGGAAATTGACAAAATATTCATATCAAAAACCGAAAAGCTGTTTTATTGTGTTGAACAGAGTGCTGATTTGCGTTATTATCAGCGTCAACACAACTATAAGTCCGGCGAGCGAGGTCAGCATTGCCTGCTCCTCTCTACCGCTTCGTATGAGAAGTTGGGTAAGAACCGCAACAATTATGCCTACAGCGGCAATTTTGAAAATAAGTTCAACATCCATTACTACCTCTAAATCATCATAAGGGCGATTGCACTTCCTGCAAAAAATCCCATTGTTTTATATAGCTTTGATTTTTTTGTTATGGCATCAAGGGCTGATGAAAGCTGTTTTGAAAATGACACCTCGTAGAGTTCAAGATGTTTTAACTGCCCCTCTGTATCGGTTTTTCCGAGCTGACCTCCGAAATCGTTCAGCATTGAAATATCAGATTTTGAAAGCGGTATTTCAGAAGATAATTGTTTTACCTTTTCAAGCCACAATTCGTCAAAAGGTCTGTCACATTCTGAAAAAAGCAATAAATCAAGGCTTGAATTTTCTGCACAGGAATTAACCAGAGTGAAGATATCATCACCGCTGTAGCGAAGATTTGTTGCAAGCAATGATATAAATTCCGTGAATGATTTCAGAAAATCTCTGCGTTTGTATAACCTACCCGACAAAACAAAACCTATCATTGTACCCGTGCAGACAACAAGCAAACATCCTATGAGTTTAAACGGCAAAGTTGTCACCTACCTGCGATATTTTCACAATTTCACCTGCGTGGGTTCGATTTGACAGAAACACAAGCGTTTGAAATGCCCCTGTTTTCATGAGAGAAACCATGTTTGCTTTCTGTTTCAGTTCGTATTCATTTGCACAATGTGTTGATGAAATTATCCGAACTCCGCAGTTGACCGACTTTTCTACGGCATAGATATCTTCTTTTGAGCCGATTTCATCGCAGATGACAATTTCGGGTGCCATACTGCGGATTGCGTGAAGCATTGCCTCGCTCTTGTTGTATGAATCATAGACATCGCACATTCCGATATCATTCTGAAATTTACCTGATGCCGTGCCTGCAAGCTCTCCTCTTTCATCAATCAGAGCAACATTCTTCTTGCCCTTGGTTGACAGAAGTCTTGCAAGGTCACGAAGTATGGTTGTTTTTCCGCTGCAAGGTGCTCCGCATATGAGAACACCTCCCGAAACGGTAATTATCTTATTATAAAGAGAATCCGCACAACCCTTATGCTCCCTTGCTATGCGGACATTGATTGAGGTTATGTCACGGATATTAACAATTTTCCCGTTGTTTACAACCGCTGTTCCGCAGATTCCTGCCCTGTGACCGCCGTACATTGTAACAAAGCCGTTTACAATTTCGTTCTGTCTGTTATACACGGAGTAGTTGCAAATGTTGTTGAAAGTATCGACAATATCGGCTTTTGAAACAACAAGCATTGCACCGTCAAGGATTGTGTTTGTAAGTCCGCCGTTTTGCGTTAAGTAGTATGTATTGTCGGGACAAACAAGTGCAAGCGGTCGTGAAAGCCGCAGTCTGATTTCCTGAACCGAATCGGCTAATTTAGGCGCAAGCGGTAAAAGTCTGCGTGAAATATTCTTGCAAAGGCAGTTGAGTGCCGCCGTAAATCTCTTTTCGTTTTGTTCAGCAAGCATATTTTAAATTCCTCCCAAAAGAGTTTGTACAATAAATACTATGCAGACAAGCACAGTCATATGTCAAAAGGGCAAAAAAAAAATCCCCCGACATAAATCGGAGGATTTGAAGTATTTTATTTTGAAATATAAGCTGTTACTCGTAGTGTCCTTTGCAGGCAATTATACAAACAGTATCGTCCTTGATAAAATATACAACTCTGTTACCGTTATCATCAATTCTTCTGCTCCAAAAACCACTTAAATTTTCTTTGAGAGGTTCAGGCTTTCCTATTCCTTCAAAAGGGCTACGGCAAATATCGGTAATGATTCTATTAATCTTTTTAAGTGTTTTCTTATCTTGAAATTGCCAATATACATAATCTTCCCACGCATGGGATTCCCAAAGAATTTTCATCAGTCTTCACCGTCAATAAGTGCGTGTTCAGAAAATGTTGCCTTTCCATTTTTAATATCAGCAGCAATTTTTTCGAGGTAGCGAATATTGCTTTCCGAATAAAAAGGATCTGCTGTTATTTCAAACGGTATTCTTTTTTCACGACCAACCTTAACAAGAAACATTGTTATTGCCGAAGACATAGTGAGTCCCATATCTTTTAATGCTTTTTTCTGCATTTTTCTTTAATATCTTCTTCAATTCTAAAGTTTATCTGTGTCATAAAAAGCACTCCTTTCATCATTATTATATATCGCTAAATATACAATGTCAAGCATTTGCTATACATATTCATTAGTAAGTATTGTAAATTATAAATGAACATAAAAATCCCCCGACATAAATCGGAGGATTGAAAATTGTTTTATTTGCTTTTTATTTCACTAAAGATAGCAGCATATTCTTCGTTAGTGTAATCACCTGTAAAATTAATATTGCCGTCAGTAATTTCAACATTTATATACGGGTTTGAAACCGTCTTTCCGTTAATAACAAACCGAACAGCAGAACCGATATTATTTTTAGTGTAGTCTGCAAACTTATCAGTTCCGTCAGCTGTAAGTTTCATATTTAACACCATACCGTTAATATCATCAAGCAAACACACATACTCGATTTGAGATGACTCAATAATAACTTTGTTTTCATCTTCATTATCACGGATTTCTACATTGGTCGGATTATAAATTTTCGGCAATTCAGCATTTGATGTCTGAGCTGTTTCATTAACCGAGGTTGAAACCTGAACAGTTGTATTTTCAGCAGAAGTATCATTACTTTTTACATTTCCGCTACAAGCAGATAACAAAACAGCAAGTAAAGTTACGACAGCTAAAATCAAATATTTTTTCATTTTAAGTACCCTTTTCGTTATAATTATATAACAACATAAACAGTGTCAAGTATTTATTGTAACTATTTCATTGACAGCATTTCTTTTAATTTTTCTTCGGAAATTATTGTAATACCTAAGGTTTGGGCTTTGGTTAGTTTACTGCCGGCATCTTCGCCTGCCAAGACATATGAAGTCTTTTTTGAAACTGATGAACTTGTTTTTCCGCCGTTCTGTTCAATGAGTTTTGAGGCTTCACTTCTTGTCATTGTGGGAAGTGTGCCTGTGAGGACAAAGGTTTTGCCTTCAAAAAGACCTCCAGTGTTTTTCGGCTGAGAGGGTTTCATTTTTAATCCGAGCGATTTAAGGTCGGCAATAAGCTCCTTTGTACCGTCAAGTGAAAAATAATTTTCAAGACTTTCCGCCATGACAGCACCGAAACCGTCTATTTTTTCAAAGTCCTCAGCCTTTGCACTCATAATATCGTCAATTGTTGCAAAGTTTTCGCAGATTATCTTTGCGGCTTTAAGACCTATGTTACGGATTCCGAGAGCAAAAACAAGCCTGAAAAGTTCGTTTTCTTTTGATTTTTCTATTGAAGAAATAAGATTCTGAGCAGATTTTTCAGCCTTGCGTTCAAGGCTTGAAATATCTTCTGCTTTAAGTCTGTAGAGGTCGGCAGGAGATTTTACAAGTCCTTCATCTGAAAGCTGTTCAAGAATTGCAGGACCGAGTCCGTCAATATCCATTGCGTCACGGCTTACAAAGTGAATAAGATGTCTTGTCAGCTGTGCGGGACAGTCTGTGTTTGTACAACGGATTGCCGCCTCGCCCTCATCGTGTGTAACAGGGTTACCGCAAGATGGGCATACGGACGGAAATTCAAACGGCACGGCATTTTCAGCGTGTTCCTTAACGGAAAGAACTTCGGGAATAATCTCGCCTGCTTTTCTGATTATAACCGTATCTCCTACGCAAATACCTTTTTCGTCAATAAAATCCTTGTTGTGAAGTGTGGCACGGCTTACTGTTGTTCCGGCAAGAAGTACGGGTTCAAAGTTGCTACAGGAGTAAGCACACCTGTTCTGCCGACATTGATTTCGATATTGAGAAGTTTAGTAGGCTTCTCCTCGGGAGGATACTTATATGCCTCTGCCCATTTGGGATATTTTGCGGTACTGCCGAGAAGTCGGCGGCTTGCAAAGCTGTCAACCTTGACAACAGCGCCGTCAATTGCATAATCAAGCTCTCCACGCATATTTCCTATGCGCTCAATTTCCTCAATCACCTCGTCAACATTATCGTAAACGCTGTAAAATGCAGTCGGAAAGCCGAGTTCCGTAAGATAGTCAAGCCCCTGAATATGGCTTTCAATCGTCATTCCTCTGATTTGCTGGATATTGAACACGAATATATCAAGACTTCTCTGAGCGGTTATTTTTGCATTTTTCTGACGAAGTGAGCCTGCGGCGGCATTTCGTGGATTTTTAAAGGTTTTTTCCTCGTTTTCTTCCTGTCTGCGAGTAAGTGCGTCAAACGAATTGAACGACATATACACCTCACCACGAACCTCGAGATATTCGGGTGCATTCGGAATACGCTTTGGCAGACTCTTAATTGTCATAAGATTTTCGGTTACATCTTCACCGACAGAACCGTCACCACGGGTTGAACCTCTTACAAAGACACCGTTTTCATATTCGCACGATACGGAAAGACCGTCAAATTTAGGTTCAACAACATAGCGTACATTCGGCACGGTTTCTCGCACTCTTGCGTCAAATTCACGAAGCTCTTCGTGTGAAAAACTATCGTGAAGGCTTTCCATTACAACCTCATGAGTAACGGGAGAAAACTTTTCTCCTGCATTACCGCCGACACGGTTTGTCGGTGACATAGGAGATTTGAGTGACGGAAATTCCTTTTCGATATTCTCAAGTTCACGCATGAGCATATCGTAATCGTAGTCGGAGATTTCCGGATTATCCTGATTGTAGTAAAGGTTGTTGTGGTATTCAAGCTGTTTTGTAAGCTCTTGGGCACGATTCTGAGCTGTTATAAAATCCATTTTGGTTTCCCCATATCATAAATTTATCGGTAAAATAAGTATCTGCACCTGTGTTTAAAATATTACCTGTTATTAACCTGTGAAGTTCCTTTTTCACGGAGGAAGGTTGATTCAAGGTCTGCAAGGTGAAGCTTTACGGCAAGCGGATATTTGTCATATGCCTGACTGATTGTGTTGCTGTTTTTGTCACCAAATTCACCCATATGCCAACGAATTGCCATAGCCTCATCAATTTTAAGGTGCATTTTGCGTTCAATGAGAAAAACGGACTTTTCACCGTGACCGTAGGGAAACTGGTCTTCAATTGCATAATACGGAACTTTTTCCCACTGACCTGTTTTTTCATTCTTAACATTTCTGCTTGAAACCTTGTAGAACTGAGCCTTGCACAAATCGTGAAGAAGTCCGCAGATTGCAAAACTTTCAATATTGTCGGTTTCTTCATCATAGTGCTTTTCCATCATTGTATTGAACACGCTGACGGAGTGCATTACAAGACCGTTTTCACAGGCACAATGATATTTTGAACTTGCAGGGGCGGTAAAAAAATCAGTTCTTTTGAGCCATTCCAGAAGCTCGTCAGCACCCTGTCTTGTGATATATTTGTTGTAGATTTCAATAAATTCTTCCTGCGGCGTCATATTAATCCTCCTCATATTATTGTATTTTTAAAAAGGCAACAGCAGATAATCTGCCGTTGCCCTGCATTAAAAGTTCAAAAGATTTACTTTGCTGAAGTTGTAGCTGTTTCCGTAGCCGCCTCGGTTACTGCTGTTGTAGTAGCCTTTGCAGAACCGTCATCCTTTGTATAGAGAATGTCATTGAGCTTGAGTCCGTTGCTCTCTACGGAATAAGCAACATCCATTTCAACTTCATCTGTGTAATAGTACTTGATGATGATTGTGCCGTTCTTGATTAAGTAAGTACCGTCAACATTGAGTGCGTCTGACTGGTTGATTTCAACAGTACCGTCATCATTGAACTTGTATGTCATCTTAGCGTAACCGTTATCATAAGTCCATGAACCTGTGATTTTCTTGTCAGCCTTGAAGTCCTTATCAACCTTCAATTCAGGCTTAACCTCTGAACCTGACTTGAGTTTCACCTTGTTGGCAGCAGTTGAAGTTGAAAGCTCAAGAGTTCTGCCGGAGAACATATTACCCGAAACAGCGTAGTTACAGCTTGTTTCATTGCCGTTAAGCGTCATGGCAAGTGTCTGTTTACCCGAATCATCTGTTGAAACCGTGTATGTACCGTTCCAAACCATTGAACCGATTCTGTAATTGAGAGTATTGTCACCGTTAAATGTGTAGTAAACATCAACCTTTGACGCCTCGTCGGATGATGCTGAATTGCCTGTTACATCAACAGATTCAATCCATGTTCCTACAATGCTTGTATCAAAAAATCCTTTGATTACGAAAAGAGTAGCTGCTGCAACCGCAACAATTACGATACCTATAATGATAGGAAGCTGAATAATACTCTTTTTCTTTGGCTGCGGAACAATCATGCCGTTTTCGTTTGCAGGTTCTGTTTCAGCAAAAGACATTTCTTCGCTTTCTGTGGGCTCATCTGCAACGAATGTTGTATTTTCTGTTGTTTCTGCTGTTGTATCTGTGTTGGTATTCTCTGCCTCATTTTCAGAAGTGAAAATTTCTTTATTCTCGTCCAACTGTGATACCTCCTTAAATTTTGTCATCGCTTTCTATCATACTATAAATATGAAAGAAAATCAACTGTTTTTTATGCCGTTAAAATGTAATGAAAATTATTTAAAATACATATAAAGTTCGCATTTAAGCGTTCCGTTATAAAGTTTGCGGCGTTTTATCAGCCTTTCTGCCGAAGATTTTTTCAAAATCGTCATCGGGGCTTATAACGGTGTAGCTTTTACCCTTCATTCTTTTAAAATGTTCACCCATAATTGCATACAGCTTTTCAGCTGATTTTACATCAAGTAATCGTTCACCGTATGGCGGATTTGTGATGATTGTCTGAAAACCGTCCTCAAGTTCAAAATCTTTAATATCACGGTTTGCAAATGTTATTCTGTCGGCAACTCCTGCAATTTCTGCGTTTTTCTTTGCGATTGCAAGGGCTGAATCATCTATATCGTAACCTGTTGCCCTAAATGTTGCGTCATGTCTTATTTTCTGTCTTGCATTTTCTCTTGCTGTTTCAAAAACATCTTTCGGAACACAATTCCAATGTTCACAGGCAAAATAACGGTTAAGTCCCGGAGCAATGTTAAGTGCTTTCATAGCCGCCTCGATGAGAATTGTGCCGCTGCCGCACATAGGATCGGTTACAAAGTGGTTTGCCCTTACTCTTGAAAGGTCAACCATAGCAGCGGCAAGTGTTTCTTTTATAGGAGCTTCATTTGAATCGGCACGATATCCACGCTTGTGAAGCCCTGCGCCCGAAGTGTCAAGCATAATACTTACCTTGTTGCGAAGAATGAGAAACTGAATCTGATGCGGAGCACCTGTTTCATCAAACCACGGGAGCATATATTTTTGTGAAAGGCGGTCTGCGACTGCCTTTTTAACGATTTTCTGACAATCGGGAACGCTCATAAGGTCGGAATCAAGACATCTTCCCTTTACGGGAAAAGCCTCGGAAATTCCGATATAATCCTCCCACGGGATTGCCTTTACACCCTCGAACAAATTGTCAAAGGTGTGAACCTCAAATTCCGCAAGAAGAATGAGTATTCGCTCCGCATAACGGGAATTTATATTTGCAAGTGCAAGTGTTGACCAATCGCCTGTAAATGTAACTCTGCCGTTTTCGGCATTGACATTTTCAACGCCGAGATATCTCAGCTCATTTGCACAAAGACCTTCAAGACCGAAAATGCATGGAGCGGAAAATTTCATATTCATATTTATCTCCTGTTTTACTGATACACAAATTCTATTAAGACTGAAAGACAAAAAAACAGGGTATCGGAATAACCGATACCCCCTGCTTTTAAAAAATTAATCGGTTGTCGGCTCGAGCACACCATAGTTGCCGTCTGCACGCTTGTAAACAACATTGATTTCATCTGTCTCGGAATTGATAAACATAAAGAAGTTATGGTTTACCATATTCATTTCAAGAATAGCCTCATCAACCGAAATCGGTTTTACAAGAACATGTTTTTTACGAACTACGCTGTATTCATCGTCCTCCGGTTCACCAGTCTGAGCAGCCTCCGTGATTAAATCTTCAATACCGGCGGATTTAATTTTCTTTTCAAGCCTCGTTTTATTCTTACGAATCTGACGCATAAGAATGTCGCAAACCTTGTCAAGAGCGTCATTCATTTCGGGCATTGTGCTTTCGGCACGATAAATCATACCGTTGTCACGGATTGTAATTTCAACAGTCTGACGGTTCTTTTCGAGGGTGACAACTACATTGACAGAAGCATCCTCCGAGAAAATACGATTAAACTTTGAAAGCTTTTTCTCGCATCTTTCCTTAAAGTTATCTCTGAGGTTGACTTTTCTTGCTGTGTAGGTGATTTTCATAAAATCTGCCTCCCTTATATAATTTTTTATTTTCTGCCGTTGCCGTTGCCTCTGCGGCTGTAGCCACGGCTTTCTCCGCCACGCTTAAGATCGGACATCTTATCCTCGCTTGTCTGCTTGAATTTTGACATCATATCCTCAAACGAAGAAGGAGCATTTCTGCGTGAACTCTGCCACTCGTAATCACCCGGTGAAGTTACGGGCGGAGCAGGCTTGTATGGCTCTCTGCTTCTGTGATTCTGTCTTTGAGGTCTGTCAGAGCGTTTTCTCTGCTGTTGCTGTTCCTTCGGGAGAGCCTGTTTCATTGACAGACTGATTTTTCCGTCATTAAGAGCAAGCACCTTAACCTTTACTTCTTGTCCTACTTTTACATAATCACTGATTTCATTGATGAAGGTAGGTGCAACCTCCGAGATATGTACCATACCGGTTTTTGAATCCGGCAAATCAACAAATGCGCCGAATTTTGTAATACCTGATACTTTGCCTTCCAGAATCATTCCGACTTCAATAGCCATAAAAATTTATTACCCCTTAAAATTATTTCTACCCTTTTATTCTCCGGCAACATTAATGAAAATTCTTTCACCGTCACCGACATAGCCTAATTCATCCTTAGCTATTTTTTCAATATATTTTTTAAGATCGTCACCCTTGTAATTCTGAACCTTTTTTCAGATACTGCGACTGAATCTCAACCACGCTGATTTGCTGCTGCAAATCCGTAAGTTCTGCCTTTTTCTCGGCAATCTGAACATTCTGATTGATAATTGTAATTACGGCATAAAAAACAAAACCGATAATTGCGAGATAAATCAGAATATATCTTCCTTTTTTACGCTTTTTCGGAGTTATCTCCTTTATTGCGCCGTCTTCTGTCTGCCGAGAAGCCGCAGTGCTTTCTTTTACTTTCTTTGTGCTTTTTTTCATCTTCAAAACTATCTGCTTTCTCTGCTGAATTATTATTATCGTTTCTAAATATACCTTTATTCTTACCCTCATTATACAATATGTTGTTGCTGTTTTTCAATAGCTTTTTCA
>ENA-OQEB01000403-OQEB01000403.1-human-gut-metagenome-genome-assembly--contig:-NODE-403-length-18355-cov-2.493088_pt1 | contig 18355 bp, 31 predicted proteins | sample MGYA00242787_ERZ504619 | MGnify/ENA primary metagenome ERZ504619 (study PRJEB26092, sample SAMD00036317) | human gut metagenome | host: Homo sapiens | study: EMG produced TPA metagenomics assembly of... | reverse complement strand
AGCCTCACGGTTCATCATACGTTCCAGTGCAGCGTCATTCCAGAACGGATCGAAGAAATCATCGAACAGGTTTTCATGGAAAACAGTCGGCATAAGCATAAATCATTCCTCCAATCCCGGCGTTCGGGTCGGGGCAAAAAATCTGAAGCGTCCATTCAGAAGGGCTTTCCGGGGAGCCTTGCGGCTCTCTCTTTTGCCCTTCCTCCTGAGCACGCCACTGTTATAGCACCGTTCATTAGCAGTGTCAATAGAAGAGTGCTAAAGTTCATGAAAGAATAATACTTTTATAAAATCCTATGCAATCTTTTCAAAATTCAGTCGTATCATCGTGTTTTTATCATTCTGCCGGTACATCGGCGTAGACAGATATTTCATGCCGTTGTCCGGGACGATGACCACGATGTTCTTTCCCTGATTCTCCGGTCTGCGGCCCACCTGCACCGCTGCGTGCAAAGCCGCTGCTGCCGATGTGCCCAGAAACAGTCCTTCCGCCCGCAGCACCTCATGGGCCGTTTCGTAGGCTTCCTCGGTGCGGACATTGATGCACGCATCGCTCCAGTCTGGCCGCAGATAGTCGGAAAGTGCGCTTTCCGGCACATCATACGCCGGCAAAACGCCATCTATGATCTGCGCATCCGGGTGCTCCGGGGTCAGGCGGGAGTCCGGATGGGGCTGCACCAGAACCACTTGCAGATTCGGGTTGCGGCTGCGCAGATAACTTGCTGTGCCAAAACCTGTGCCGCCGGTGCCCGCCATGCAGACCAGAATATCCACATGGCCTTCTGTATCCTGCCAGATCTCCGGCCCAGTGGTGCAGTAATGCGCCTCGGGGTTCGCCGGGTTTGCCGCTTGATTGTTAAAGTAAGCTCCGGTGCGGCGGCAGTAGCTGCGATCTCATCCAGCGTCGCCTCCCGCTCTGGCTCCTGCCAGGGGTGGGTGCGCTTCGTCTCCGGACGCTCCCCGGTGGCATCTTTGTAATCCAGAAGCCGTGCCCCGTAGGCCAGCAGCATCAGCCGCCGCTCCAGCGAGGCACCCCGCTCCAGAAAAATATCCAGTTTGTACCCACGCTCTGCTGCAAACGCGGCCAGACCGATGCCGGTGTTGCCGCTGGTCTGCTCCACGATGGTACCGCCGGGTTTCAGCAGTCCGGCTTCTTCCGCAGCATTGAGCATGGAAAGCGCAGCCCGGTCTTTCACACTGCCGGTTGGTTGAAGAACTCCAGCTTTGCCAGCAGGTGCGCCCCGCACTGCTGCTGCCGCTCAAAGCGGTCCAGCTCCATCAGCGGGGTGCGCCCCACCAGTTCCTCGATGGAATGCACCAGTCCTGCCATTGCTCTCCCCTCCCGATTTTCGGCTCAAACCAGCTTGTCCGGCGTCACATCCAGAATGTCGTTAAAGTAGTTGTTGGCGATCATCATCACGCCCATCGCCGTGATGACCACGATCTCTTCCTCCGTAAAGTTTGCCTTCAGCTTTGCAAACAGCTCTTCCGGCACATGCTTGGGGTCCTCTGCAATGGCCTGACCGTATTCGATCAGGATCTCCTCTTTGGGAGTGAATGCAAAATTCTCAAAGTCGATGCCGTTTTTCTTGAGCAGATTCTGGAAGTAAATGCTGCACACAAGGCAGCCGTTTTTCTGGGAAATAGCATATTCGTAAAAATCGGCTGCACGCTTGCCGATGAGCCGCTGCAGTTCATCATCCAGCGCATAAGAACCGGCCTCCACAGCATTGAATGCCGCTGCATTGTGGAGCAATGTGCGCTTTTCTGCGGTCAGAGCGTGGCCGTCCGCCAGATGGTCTGCAATGATTTTCTGGATCGCTTCCGGTGCAGTTTCCGGGTTGATTTCGCTGATTCTGGGCATAACAAAACCCTTCCTTTCACTTTTTTGTTCGACGAATTGCCTGTATCATATGCCCATTTACATACCATGTCAATAGGTATATTACTTTTCACAGCAATTTTTCAGCAAAAAGTGATCAGAAGGGTTGTTTTCTGCACGCCTGTTTCATATTTTTGACTGCTCATCCAGCACCCAAGGCCAGCACTGCATTGCGGACGCACTCCGGCAGGGGCACAGCACCGTATCGGCCTTGATGCCCTTCAGGTCTTTGCAGATGGTCGCACCGCGTTTTTCCTTGACTGCCTGTACCAGCTACGGGGCGTTCCTCTGCGTCCGTAGCGATGCTCGGAAATTTTGATCGATGGCTTTCAATATCTTTTTTACTCCATTCTCTGAATCACCGCACCCAGCCATCGGCACAGGGTATCGCCTGCCTGATTTGCGATCTCCAGCACGCGGGCGTGGCTATGCTTGACCGTCTGGATGCCGGTGGCCATGTTAGTGATGCAGCTGACGGCCAGTACCTTCATGCCCATGTAGTTGCAGACCATGGTTTCCGGCACGGTGCTCATGCCCACGGCATCGGCTCCCATCCCGCAAAGGCGCGAATTCAGCCGCCGTTTCATAGCAAGGGCCCATAAAGCCCATGTAAACGCCCTCCTTGTAGCAATGCCCAGTTCATCGGCGGTCTGCTTGGCAAGGTTCCGCAGTTCCAGACTGTAAGGTTCGGTCATGTCCGGGAAGCGGGGGCCGAAGCGCTCATCGTTGGGGCCAATGAGGGGGTTCGTGCCCATCATGTTGATGAAGTCGGTAATGAGCATCAGGGTGCCCGGCGCAAACTCCCGGTTGATGCCGCCGCAGGCGTTGGTCAACACCACCTTTTCCACGTCCAACAGCTTGAACACATAGAACGGGTAGCAGACTTCCTTCATGGAGTAGCCCTCATAGAAATGGAAGCGGCCTTCCATGGCGTAGACTTCCGTGTCCCCCAGCTTGCCAGCCAACAATGCGCCTTTGTGTCCTGCCACCGTGGATACCGGGAAGTTGGGGATATCCTTGTAGGACAGTTCTTCCGTGTCCGTAAAGTCCGCGGTCAGCTTGCCAAGGCCGGAGCCCAGCACCACCGCGATCTTCGGGCGCTTTTTCGTGTGCGTCTTGATATATTCCGCACTTTCCAGTGCCTTTTCATAAAGATGTTCCATACCGTTCTCTCCTTTTCCCAAAAAATTCGATATACTCTCTGGGTTCAGTATATCGGATTTTTCAAGCCGATGCAAGACGCCCTTCATCGAGTCTTATTAAAAACCAAGGAGCAGATACTTCACATCACGAGTGTGTTGTATCTGCTCCTTGGTTCTCCGAATGTCTTATCTCTGGCCGATGTTCCACCGAAACAGCTCATATGCTTCCCGGATATCCTCCGGCAGACGTTTCAAAGTCTCGTCCCGCAGTTCCTGCGGCATCCCATAAAAGGCTTCGGCGATGCCGCCGGTGATGCAGGCAAGGGTGTCGCTGTCGCCGCCCAGAGACACCGCATTGCGGAGCGCATCCTCAAAGCCGGTGCTTTCCAGAAAGGCGATGATGGCCTCCGGCACAGTCTGCTGGCAGGTCTCCACATGGCGATAGCTAGGGCGAATTTCATCGCAGGTACGGTTCAGGTCATAACCGAAGGTCTGCTCCACATATTGTTTGATTTCCGGCTTGCTGTGGCCGGTACGGGCCAGAAAAATCACTGCCGCCGTGGCCTGCGCGCCTTTGATGCCCTCCGGGTGGTTGTGGGTGACTTCAGCGGTCACTTTTGCCATTTCCAATGTTTTGTCCAGCGTGTCGAACAGCCAGCCTGCTGCCGACACCCGCATAGCCGAGCCGTTACCGAAACTGCCATAGGGATTCGGATTTTCTGCGTGCAGCCACCGGCGGAACATCCCGCCGTAACCGGCATGGAATATTCACGGCCCCAGAACCGCATTTCATGCTGCACTGCACAAAATGTTCTCTCCGGCAGACCCCTTCCGTCAATCAGACCAACTGCCACCGCAGCGGTCATGACGGTATCATCGGTGAAGTGCGATTTCTCGCTCAGCAGCGGAAAATCCTTGTGCTTGTAATTGTTGTGGTCAAATTCATAGGGACTGCCCACGATGTCACCCAAGATTGCTCCTAACATGGCTGTTTCCTCCCTTACCCGTGATGCCGCTTCTGGAAATCAGCTTCGATTTGTTCTTTCCACTCTGCGCCGATGGACGCGCAGCAGGGTGCCTCCCGCATCCGGGAAACCGTCTCGCTGACAACGTGGTAGTTGACCGCCACGCCCTGTTCGTCATTCTCAAACCGCACAGCCCGGTCGGACGAGATGCCGAAGCGGGCAGCTTCCTTCACGGCGTCCATGTTGGCACCGAGGAACAGGAACTCCCAGCCGTATTGCTCTTTTTCCCGCTCGATCATCCGGCGGATCTTCTCATAGCTAAACCGTTTGCTGGCGTTTTCCAAGCCGTCCGTGGTAATAACAAAGATGACCTTTTTCGGCGCGCTCACTCTCCGGCAGATGGCGCTGGATATTCACCATCTTTTCCATGCCATAACCAATGGCATCCAGCAGCGCCGTGCAGCCCCGGACGTAATAGTCCTTTTCGGTCAGCGGCGCAACAGCCTTCAGCGGAAAACGGTCGTGCAGCAGCTGCACCTCATGGTCGAACAGGATCGTGGTCACATTGGCCTCGCCCTCCTGCTCCTTCTGCCGGGTCAACATAGCATTGAACCCGCCGATGGTATCCTGCTCCAGCCCGCCCATGGAGCCGCTGCGGTCAAGGATAAAAACAAGCTCGGTAAGATTTTTCTTCACAACAATGCCCTCCGTTTTGTGGTGTATCGCTTTCGTTGGCAAAAGGATACCACAAACCGGAGGGCAAAAGGTCAACGGGCAGGCGACAAATTACGCACCCAGCTGTTCCTGATCGTATTCAAACAATAGCGTATTGACCTGATTGATGTTATAGATTTTGTGTTCCAGACAGTACCGCACGATCCAGTCCCGCTTGGAGCCATCCGAAAAGGCATAGCCCGCACTCTTGAGCAGGTCGATGGTTTCATCTTCGGACAGGTGCAGCCCCACCGCAAAGGCCAGCACCGTTTTCTTTTTGGGGTTGTAGTCGCGATTGCACTGAATTTTGGAGAAATGCTGCCGGGAGATGTTGGACTGCTTGTACACGGTGGAGTCTTTCAGCCCCCGCTCGTCAATGAGCCGCAGCAGACGAGTGGTGAAACTTTCACCGAGATTATCCATCAGGCTTTCCAGACTGCGGGCTGTCCTGGGTGCCGCGGCGGGTGCCGGAACTGCACCTAGCATCGGCACGGCGGCATCTTCTTCCAGAAGCCTCCGCCGCTCTGACAATTCCCTGCGCCGACGGCCAAATCCGTAGCTTTCATCGTTCTGTGCTACATAGTGGTCGTCAATGTACTCCTCCACCGAGGCGAACAGCTTCCGGCTCACGGCCAGCGAGTCCCGGTCGTAAAGCACCAAATACACGGTCAGGTCGTGCTCCATGACGTACTGTGTGATGGTGTCCACCGCAATGCGGAAGGCCTGTTCCTTGGGGTAGCCATAGTTCCCGCTGGACAGCAGCGGGAAGGCCACGCTTTCGCAGTGGTACTTTGCGGCTAATTTCAGTGCAGAGTGGTAGGCACTGGCTAATTGTTCTGCTTCGCCGAACCCGCCGCCGTGCCACGCTGGGCAGACTGCATGGAAAACGTACTTTGCTGGCAGACCAAATGCCGGAGTACACACGGCTCTGCCCAAATCGCAGTGGCCGATGGCTTCACAGGCGGCGGTCAGTTCCTGCTCCCCTGCCGCCTGATAGATGCGCGGCTGGTGCCGCTGCCCTGCAAAAGGTTCCGGTTGGCCGGGTTGACAATGGCATCCGCTGCCACTTTGGTGATGTCGTTGCGGATCATCAGAAACGGCATGGTGGTTCCTCCCTCACATGGTTTTCTTCATCCTATCACATCCGATGGGGCGGCGCAAGGGGTGCTCTTGTTTCCTGTCCGCGCAGCTATTATAATAGGTACAGAAAGAAGGTGAGCTTCCTGCACGACATCTGGAATCCATGGCACGGCTGCGTCAAGTGCAGCGAGGGCTGCCAGAACTGCTACATGTATTTTCTCGACCGGATGCGGGACCAGAACGGAGCCGAGATCTACAAAACGAAAAGCGGCTTTTCCTATCCGCTCCAGAAAGACCGCACCGGACACTACAAAATCCAGAGTGGTGAGCAGATCCGGGTCTGCATGACCTCGGATTTTTTCTTGGAAGAAGCCGACCCGTGGCGGGCTGAGGTGTGGGACATCATGCGCCAACGCAGCGATGTGGTGTTTTTCCTGCTCACCAAACGGCCGCAGCGGGTACGGGAGTGTCTGCCGCCGGACTGGGGCAGCGGTTGGGACAACATCTTTTTCAACGTCACCTGTGAAAATCAGCGCCGCGCCGATGAGCGCATTCCCATTCTGTTTGACCTGCCCTTCAAGCACAAGGGCATCATGTGCGCGCCCTTCATCGGGCCAGTAAGCATCCGGCAGTACCTTTCCGCCGGGCAAATCGAGCAGGTCATCTGCGGCGGCGAAAACTACGATGGTGCCCGCCCCTGCAATTTCGATTGGGTCAAGTCTCTCCGGCAGGAATGCGTGGATGCCAACGTGACCTTCTGCTTTATCGAGACTGGCACTGTGTTCATCAAAGACGGTAAACGCTACCACCTGCCCAGCAAGCAGCTGCAAAGCCGGATGGCTTATAAATCCGGTATGAACTTTCAGGGAAGGCCCATCCGTTTTGACCTCGTGGACGACTGGGGCTACCACATCCCGCAGGAAGATCTCTATGTGCCCCATTTCCGTACAAACTGCGAGACCTGTGGCAGCAAACTGATCTGCAACGGCTGCAGCGATTGCGGAAAATGCTTATAAAATAAAGGAGTTCTATGAAGAACCAGAAGAAAAATCGTTTCCCCGCAGAGTTTTTCTCTGGCTGCTGGCCATTTTGCTGGCCGTCTGCGTTGCGTTCGGCGTTTACGTCAGCGACTACTACCACACAGACCCCGCCGCCGAGGACGCGCTGGCGGCATGGATGAATCTTCAATAAAAAGCAAAATATCCCGACCATTTTCCTGCAAATCACAGGAGAATGGCCGGGACTTTCTTTCGTATTCCGTAAATCAGGAATCAATACAAATGAAATTTATGGCTGATCTGGTGTGCAATTTCATCCGGCAGCGGGCGGAAACCGATGCAGGTCAGGGTCATGCCTTCTCCGTTTTCATCAAATTCTTCCGGCTCCAGCTCGGTGTGGCAGGCATCCCGGATAAGGAAGAAGTCTTTGTTTTCCACAAGGCCCAATTCCTCGGCAATTGTCTTTGCTTTCAGCAGTTGATTGCGGTTCTTTGCCCCGCAGATAGTTTTGGTAAAAGAGCCATCGAACCATTCTTCATAGGTTGCTTTCTCCAACATGATTTCTGCCCGATAGCCGGTAATTTCTCCGTCTTTCTCGATGGGTTCCACGCCCTGTCCCATACCGATGGGGTCGGTGAGGAATGCCAGCGAAGCATGGCAGCACTGCGCCGCCAGCTTGCCAGGCGACATCTGCAGATCTTTTCGTGCAATGATGAGTTGACGCATTTTTTCTCCTTCTTACGACAGCTTGATCTTCAAATCTGCCAGCAGATTCACCGCTTCCGGCAGGGAAAATTTCGCATCCTTCAGGCGGCTGCCCAGAATGTCCACCTTATAACCGGCGGCATCCCGGAAATCCGCCTTGCGCAGGTCACACTGGTAGAATTCCGTTTCGTAAAGTTCCACGCCCTTGAAATTCGCCAACTGCATCTCGCATTTGGCAAACATAGAGCCGACGATCTCGTTTCCGTCTGAAAAGTTGAAGCGGTTGAAGTTCATTTCGGTGAAGGTGTTATATTTCAGGCTGCACCCCTTCAGCGTATGGATGGGGTCCGGGAAGGCACCGTTGGACATCAGCGGTGCCCACTCGATTTCATTCAGGCGGCAGTCCTCAAAATCCAGCGACTGCACCGAAGAATGGGTGCTGCGCAGACCTGTGATCTCACACCGCACGAATTTGCACTCGTTCAGCGTGGTATGATCCAGTTCGCATTTGGTAAAGGAGCAATCCACAAACACGCAGTCGGTAAAGTCGCAATCCTCAAAAGCCTCCTCGGTGAACGACAGGTCAGCAAACCGTTCACCCTCACAATAACGCTCTGTCATAAAATTCTCCTGTCAGCGCAGTTCTTCCAGCAATGCCGTGCAGCTTGTATCGTATCATTTCAAATTTGGAACGTGCGTGTTCCAAATTTACGCTCGCTTCAAGAACTCCCGCAGCACATCCTCTGGGCGGGGTGTATGGTTCGGGTACTTTTCCCGCAGCGGTGCGGCGGCACCATCCATAATGTAGGGCACACCCACAATGTCCAGCATCGACACATCGTTATAATTGTCGCCAAAAGCCATTACATCGGCAAGGGCGATGTCCAGAGTCTTGCAGATGCTGCGCACACCGATACCCTTGTTGGCAAAGGTGGTGTCGATCCAGTACGGCCCTGCCACAGCGCAGTTCGCCTCTTTCCATCGTGGGACAAACCGTTCCGTGTAAGATTCTACGCCTTCGTGCAGATACACCGATACTTTTGTGATCTCCTCCGGCACCTCGGAAGGGTCATGGATGATTTGATAATTGTTCCCGATGAACTGAATACGCTTGAGCATTCCCAGACCCCGCTCCATCAGGTATGCAGTATTCTGACCGGAAAGCATTACCTCGCCCTGCCCGTCGCTGCGGGTCCACAGGTCGTTGGCGATTTCTTCGGCCAATGCACGCGGCATCGGATTCTTGGCGATGCACTGTTCGTCCTTATAGATCACGCCGCCGTTTTCGCAGAGAAACACACAGCAGTCCGCCACCGGTGCAAAGAGCTTGCGCAGGCTGGTATACTGCCGACCAGATGCCGGGCAAAACAGAATGCCGCGCCGATGCAGCTCCCGTATCTGCTCAAAGATCTCGTCTTCCAGCTCTTTCCTGCCGTATTGCAGCAGCGTACCGTCAATGTCGCTGCAAATCAGTTTGATTGACATTTTCCGTCCTCATTTTTCAAGATAATTTTAGGCAATTCCCCGGCATCCAGAACACGGACGCTTCGTCCATCAGCATCTTGGCAAAAACACCCTGTCCGGGAATCTTTGTCCCGGAAAACGTTCCATCGTAAATTTCCTTCACGCCGCAGCTGGGGCTGCGGGATTGCAGGATGGCAAGCTCCACCCCATTTTCTTTTGCGATGGCAAGGGCTTTCGCTGCACCTGCCCGGAACTCCCGGTCCACATTGATGCCCTCTTTGTTCGTGACAACGCCCTGCACGATTTCCGCCGGGCACCGCGGTGTGGGCAGGCCGCCCAAAACCTCCGGGCAGACCGGAACCACCTGATGCCCCCGCGCAAAATCACAGACCGCCTGATTGTAATTGTTTCCGCCGCTGTATTTGCAGTTTTCGCCCAGCAGGCAGGCGCTGACCAGAATCTTCATTGTTGCGCGCTCCGTTTTTCAGATACTGAATCTTTTACCTATTCTACCACGCTTTTGGGCATTGAAAAAGAGGATTTTGCTTTTCCTATCCCCATACCGGGAGATCCTCCGTAATCTTTTCTAATTCCTGTGCAAGAAACGTCAGCCTTTCCCTCAGATGGTTGTTATGCGATGCATCTCCGTTCAGCAGATAGTCCGTTCTGACATTCAGGCAGGACGAAAGATCCTGCAGCAACTCAATCGAGCAGCAGCGGCTTCCCGTTTCAACTTTTGCAAGATGGTTCGCACTAACGTTCAGCATTATACTCAACTGTTCCTGTGTAATCCCCTTCTTTTTCCGCAAATCGCGGATTCAAATTTGACTTTATTTCACAAAAGCGAATTTGCTCATAAATTACCACAGAGTATTTTTTCCGTCAAGTCCTTTTTTGCGGCGGAACGTGACAAATTCACACAACAAACTCACAAGAATGAATATCTGCACTCGAATTACACATATTTCACTATAAACTCGTTTTAAAAACATCAATATGTCTTAGTTTACAGCGCAACCATATCAAATTTTCTACGTTTTTCACAGGTCTCATTTTCACGATTCCACGCAAAAAATTAAAACGCTATCAGCGTTTAACAAACGCATATAATGTGCCTACTCATTTTATCCATCCCATTTATACACAGTTCCGAACCAAAAGAACCGCATAAAGTTCTCATCAAAAAACAGGGAGTGACATCAAATCACTCCCCGTTTGCATTGATTGTATCAGAGTTTCGTCATCCAGAGCCCATGCAGATTGCAGTATGCGTAAACGGCCACCGGCTTTTCACTTCCCAGTTCAAACACCGCGTTGGGAGCCTGCCCCGGATTCAGATAGCGGATCTGCCCGCCGTTCTCAGTCTCCACAAAAATCCACTGAATATAGTGAACATCCGCCATGGGGTGCTCCACCGCGCCCACTGTGACCGTGAGACGACTGCCGGAAAGCTCTGCCACCGGCAGATGCTTCTCGCCGCTGGCTTCCACCGTATTGGGAACCAGCTCTTTCATTTTCTCCCCGCAACAGACCAGCGGAACGCCTGCGTTATGGATGGTAGTGACGAGGTTGCCACAGTGATTGCAGATGTAAAACTTTGCCTTCATATCGAAATCCTCCATTGGAATGTTATCGGTGTGTTTCTTGTGCCTATATGATAACATTTCCTAGTTATGATTTCTGTGACTGAATCACGCAAAGCGTTTTTCTGCCGTCTTCACCCTTCCCTCTGCTCCACGATTTCCAGACTATCCCGCCCTACATGGCAGAGCAAAAACAGCACCCGCACACCTGCGGCCTTTGCTTCGGCCAGTGCCGTACCAAACTCCGGCTGTGTGCTGACATTCGGCCGCACCTCGGTGATGCCTTCCATCTGAATCACGAAAGCCACTGCGCACCGATACCCTGCCTGCTGTGCCTGCGCCAGCTCGTGCAGGTGCTTCACACCCCGCTCGGTGGGTGCATCCGGGAAATAACCGATGCCGTCCACTTCCAGTGTACAGCCTTTGACTTCCATCAGATACTTTTGCTCGCCCTTTTCCATATAAAAGTCGATGCGGGACTTCCCATAGGTGAATTCCGGCTTGATATAGTCGTAGCCCTGTTTTGCAAGCCACTCCCCTACACCTTATTGGGTGCCTGACTGTCCATATTGACCCAGCCGAGGCCCTGCTTGTGTACCGCCACAAGGTCGTATTTTGTTTTGCGTTTCGGGTTGTCCGACACTTCCAGCCGCACCGCAGTACCGGGCAGCAGCAGTTCCCCCGCACCGCCCGGTGTTCTTGACATGGACGGTTTCCACTGCTCCATTCACTTCCACATGGGCAATAAAGCGGTTGGGACGGTCAACAAAAATGCCGTCTGCGATTTCTCTGTATTTCAATCTTTACTCCATTTTCAGTACAGGATTCGGGAGCCATGCCCATCCAGTTTACCAAGATACAGTTCCACGACCATCCTGCCGCTTTCACTGTTGCAGAGCTCTTGCTGATACACCCGCTCCGTCCTGGCATCGAAGCAGCAGAAAATCACCTGCATGGCGTAATCCGCATGATCTTCCAGCCACTGCGCCACCGTTTTAACTGCAATCGCTGTGGCATCTTCCAGCGGGTAGCATACACGCCGGTCGAAATTGCCGGGAAGGCAATGCTGTGGAGTTCATGCTCTTTGGCAAGAGCCAGCGAATTGCGGTAGCAGTCCGCCAGCTGCGTAGCATCCTCTGCTGTGCCGGAATAAATCGGCCCCACTGTATGAATGATATACTTTGCTTTCAACCGGTAGCCTTGGTGATTTTTGCTTCTCCGGTGCGGCAGCCGTGCAGCGTGCGACACTCCGCCAACAGTTCCGGCCCTGCTGCCCGGTGGATGGCACCATCACACCGCCGCCACCCAGCAGACTCCGATTGGCCGCATTCACGACGCCGTCACAGTCCAGTTTGGTAATATCACCCTGCACCACTTGAATCTGATTTTTTACTTTTTTCAGAAATCATTGTAAACACCTCACTTTTTGAGCAGCTCCAGCGCCTTGTCCATGGGCACACAATCGGCATAGCGGTCCGGCCAGAGGAATTCATTGTAATAGTGGTAGCTCTGCTCCCCTGTCATATACTCGTTGTCCTGCGTGGAATTTGCATAGGCAGGAACGATCATGTGCAGGCCATGCTCAAAGCCCGCCTCCACCGTTGCATTGATGCAGAAGTCGGTCATGATGCCGCAGACCATCACGTCTTTTTCGTCCTTTTTCGTCAGATATTCCAGCAGGCCGCTCTCTTTTTTGAACGCACTGCATACGGTTTTGACGAACCGTCTTTCAGTCGGCAGCGGTGCAAATTCGGAATAGACCTCAAATTCATCGTCCCCGATGGAAAAGCCAGTGCCGGTCCATCGTCATGCTGGACATAGACGACCTCGATTCCCTGTTCGCGGGCAGTCCGGATCAATTTCCTGATGTTGCTGACAAACTTTTCGAACGCATACAGGCGTTCATCCACGATACCTTTCTGTGTATCCACAACCAGTAAAACCATGTGTAAGCCCTCCTGTTTTTCTTTGATTTCATGCTACCATAGACCGCCGTTTTCTACAAGCAGATTCGAAAAATTTACTTCTTCCAAAGCCTGTCTGATGGGTTTGTTATGGCTCCCCATCGCCGCAGCAATCCACAGGCGGTTTTGAAAGATAAATCTCCTTCATTTTCTGCTTAACGGCAGCAATAAAAAAGACCCCCGCAGCGTATGATTTGACGCCGCGGGGTTTCTCAATTGTTCGGTTTGTATTGCAGCACCTTCTGGGAGAACGTCCGGTCGAAGAACTGGATGAAGGGCCCAAGGCAGAACGCACAGATCAAGGTGCCAAGCCCACAAGGCCACCCAGCAGCCAGCACAGCAGGGCGCTGAGCGCATCGGTGAAGATGCGGCACCCGAAGTACGGGCAGGGTGTGTAGTCCCGCAGACCGAGGGAAAGGTAATCGTAGGGCGCGATGCCGAGGTCGGCGGTCTGGTAGAGCGAAGCGCCCAGCGCCGTGACCAGCACCGCCGCGATGACCCACGCCAACTGCACCGCCAGCGACGGCGCGTCGCCGAAGTGGGCGTGAATGGGTCATAGAACGCCGTGACGATGTACCCGATGCAGATGCCGTTGACGAAGGTGCCAAGGCCGATGTACTTGCGCCCGAACCAGAATTCCAGCAGGAAAAACAGGATGTTCGTGCACAGGTTCTGGGTGCCCAGCGAGATGCCGAGCAGCTCCGCCAGCCGCATGTTCAGGGCGCTGATGGAGTCGTTGCCGAGGTGGGACTGCTTGAAAAGCGCAATGCCAAGGGCGATGATGACGATGCCGCCACCATGCCCACCACCCGCCGGGCAGTCGGTTTGCGCAATGCGGTGCCGTTCATAGGGAATTCTCCTTTAGCGTTTCTTTTCGCCTATTATACGCCTACTTTGGGCGGGAGACAAACTATTTATGGAAAGATACAACGATATACGGGGGATCCGCCTTACCCCTTTAATCTCACCTCAATCCGTTCTTTCTCCAGCCCCTCCCCGATCACGATGAGCACTTCCTGCCCCTTGGGGATAGCGTTTGCCGTCAGGCCGTCGGCGGTGGCGTTCAGCTCCACCCAGCCGTTCTCGTCCTGTACGAAGCCTTTCGCCCGCAGCACATGGCCGCACGCGGGGGTCGATGAAGAGGCCGGGATATTCTGTTCGATCTGCTGGCACGAGAGGCCCAGCTCCAAAAAGTAGGCCGAACCAAAGGCCCTATGCGGTTGGCGTTACCCGCTTCTAATTATAGCAAAAGGAGGTTCTTTTTCTACCGTTTCAACGCTACGGCTATATTCTTCCACAAGCATAGCTTGTGGTTTTCTATATGAAGAAAGTTGCTGGAGAAAAAATTCTCCAGCAACTTTGTCTTTGATGAATAAAGGAAATTTTTTGTTTAACTATTCTCACTATTATTTGATTTGGTGATTTTTTTCTTCTTTGGAGAAACCAGTTTGTGACCGGAATAAATGGACATACCCATACAAAGCAATGAAGAATAGGCAAAGTATTTATGCGCAGTCATAGATTTTTTGATTCCAGAATAAATGCATCCCAACATACAGAAAAGTGCGCCTAAGGACCAGTATTTATGTGATTTCATGATTTGATACCTCCTTTGATTTAGCTGATTCAATTATAACGTTTTTTTACGAAAATGCAAGCATTACCGGGAACGCTTTCATGTGGATGCTGTGACTGCCGCTACGGTCATGATCGGTGGGCATTACGAACAAGGCTCACATGTAGCATTCGACTCCGAATATCAGCCGGCACACATATGAGGACGGAAAATGTAGCAGCTTTTGAAAAAATTGCTTTTTTCTGCTCAAAGTGCTACAATCGGAATATACCGAATACAAAGGGAGGAAAGCTCCCATGCCAAGACCGCCACGGTGCCGTCAAATTTGTGGCGTACCACAGGTCGATACATTCTGTCCCAACGGGTGCGAGAATACCGAGCCGATCCTGCTGACGCTAGACGAATACGAGGTCATTCGGCTGGTTGACTTGGAGCAGCAAACCCACGAGCAGTGTGCCGCTCAAATGGACATTTCCCGCTCTACCGTGCAGGAGATTTACGAAAGCGCACGGAGCAAGATCGCAGCGTGTCTTGTCCACGGGAAACCGCTGCACATCACCGGGGGAAACTACCGCATCTGCGGAGGACAGGAGGCAGCTCACTGCGGCCGTTGCTGCCGGATGCAGAGAGCCAACATGGAAAAATCAGGCAAAACTTGCAAAGGAGATTCCATTATGAAAATTGCAGTTACCTATGAAAACGGTCAAATCTTTCAGCATTTCGGTCACACCGAGCAGTTCAAGCTTTATGAAGCTGTGGACGGCAAAATCACTCATGCGAAAGTCGTTGACACCAACGGCAGCGGTCACGGCGCACTGGCAGGCTTCCTGATGCAGAACGGCGTGGACACTTTGATTTGCGGAGGCATCGGCGGCGGTGCGCAGGCAGCTCTGGCCGAAGCGGGCATCAAGCTCTACGGCGGTGTCAGCGGGGACGCTGATGCTGCGGTGAGCGCATTGCTCAACGGAAATCTGGGCTACGATCCCAATGTTCACTGTGACCACCATGATCATGAGCACGGCGAGGCTGGTCACTCCTGCGGTGACCACGGCTGCGGCAAGCATAGCTGCCATTGATATGGAACGCACACTGACACAACTTCCGTTCTGGTCATCCTTGACCGAACGCGAAATGGACACACTACGCCGAAGTGCCTTTGTCCGTCATTATAAAAAGGGTGCGTTCGTTCACAGCAGCGACAATGAATGTCTCGGAATGCTGTTTATTCTTTCCGGCGAGATCCGCACCTATCTTCTCTCTGATGAGGGGCGGGAGGTAACGCTGTTCCGCCTGTATCCGGGCGAACTATGCGTGCTTTCCGCCTCCTGCGTGATCAGTCAGATCACCTTTGATACGCAAATGACTGCCGGAATGGATACGGACGTTCTGATTATCCCTGCAATTGTCATTGCTGCACTCAAGGAGAAAAATCTCCATGTCCGCTGTTTTCTCTATGAACTGGCAACGAAACGGTTTTCTGATGTGATGTGGGCGATGCAGCAGATTATGTTCAAGGGATTGGATCAGCGGCTGGCAGAATTTCTTCTTGCCGAAGCGGAGCGTACCGGCTCCGACACGATACGCATGACCCATGAGCAGATCGCCCAGCACATCAGCTCGGCGCGGGAGGCGGTGGCACGGATGCTCAAAAGCTTCTCGGAGGACGGACTGGTGGAGCTGAAGCGTGGTGCAATCACGCTGCGGGATAAGAACAGACTAAATCGTCTAAAATAAAAAGAAATGTGACTTCGTTACAGAAGAAAATCTTAGATTTGCTATAATAAAAGCAGAAAAACAGGAAGGAGTATCCAACATGAAAGAAACGAAATACGCAGGAACTCAAACCGAAAAAAACCTGTTGGCTGCCTTTGCCGGTGAGTCCGAGGCGCGCAACAAGTACACCTATTTTGCATCCAAGGCCAAGAAGGAAGGCTACGAGCAGATCGCGGCACTGTTCCTCAAAACCGCTGATAATGAGAAGGAACACGCCAAGCTGTGGTTCAAAGAGCTGAACGGCATTGGCGACACCGCAGAAAACCTTCTCTCCGCCGCTGAGGGTGAGAACTACGAGTGGACGGATATGTACGACGCTTTGCCAAAACTGCCGATGAGGAAGGCTTTCATGAGCTGGCCCAGCGTTTCCGCCTGGTCGCCGCCATTGAAAAGCACCATGAGGAGCGCTACCGTGCCCTGCTGCACAATGTGGAGATGGCGGAGGTCTTCGCCAAGAGCGAGGTCAAGGTGTGGGAGTGCCGCAACTGCGGTCACATCGTCGTGGGCGAGAAGGCCCCGGAGGTTTGCCCCGCCTGCAACCATCCCCAGAGCTATTTTGAAATTCACGCAGAAAACTATTAAAGAAAGAAAAGGAGAATCATCATGGAGCAGAAGTTTTACATTTGCAAGCATTGCGGCAACATCATTGCCAAGGTCAAGGACACGGGCGTTCCCGTCATCTGCTGCGGTGAGCCGATGAGCGAGATTATCCCTGGCACCACCGACGCCGCCGTGGAGAAGCACGTCCCTGTCTGGACAGTGGAAAACGGCATCGTCCATGTCAAGGTCGGCTCCGTGGAGCATCCCATGCTGCCGGAGCACTACATTGAGTGGGTGTCCCTCCACACCAAGCAGGGCAACCAGCGCAAGGAACTGCATCCTGGCGAGAAACCCGAGGTCTGCTTTGCTCTCTGCGAGGGCGACGAGGTCGAAGCGGTCTACGCCTACTGCAACCTCCACAGCCTTTGGAAAGCGTGACCGCTCCGCACATGGAACTTGATGTATTAGGCTTGCTTGGTGCCTGCTCCTATGCTCTGGATTGCGTGGAGGCGGAACTGGTTCATGTGACAACGTTCCACGCCAAGCGTGTGGCGTATATGAGTGTGTGTACGGCTGAACAGTTTGGTGTTTCCGGCGAAGCACTGCAGGATCTTGCCGTCTGTGCCTATTGCACGACAATGCTCTGACGCAGTATCTGCACGAAGAATTTCGTGGTGACAGTCTCTGCCGCGGAATGTTTGCCGGAGCTGCCGCATCTCGCGCTCACTGCGTTATGGGCGAGGAGAACATATCCGCGCTTCCGTTTCATACAAATGTAGAAAATATCATCCTTTACCACCACGAAAACGCGGATGGCAGCGGCTCCTTCGGAAAAACATGGCAGGAGATCCCGCTGGGCGCCCGTATTATCCGTCTGTGCGATCTGCTGGATGCTTTCTGCCGCGCCGATGTCTTTACGCCGGATGTGTGGGAGCGTGCGAACGCATTCCTTACTCGGGTACGCGGCAGGATCGTGGATGAGGAATGCGCGGACGCGTTTCTTCGCGCTTTTTCAGAACAGCATTTTTGCTCTCTTGGCGGCCAGGGGCTGGAGGAGCGCCTGTGGAGCAAGGTGCCGCGTACCAAGCAGCAGCTGATTTTGCGCAGGTAAAAGCTCTGGCAAAATTCTTTGCGAAAATTGTAGACTACAAATCGCCCTTTACCAGTACACATTCTCTGGGTGTGGCCGACGATGCGGAATGTCTGGCCCGGTTTATGGGATTTGACGAGGACACCGCCCAGAAAATGTATCTTGCCGGCGCACTCCATGACATCGGAAAGGTAGCGATAGGCAATGAAATACTGGAAAAGCCGGGACGCCTGACCGACAGCGAATATGCGGAAATGAAGCATCACGCTGCCTATACATATTACGTCCTATCGGAAGTCCAGGACTTTGCGGAGCTGCGCGATTGGGCCGCGTTTCATCACGAGCATCTGGATGGAACAGGGTATCCCTTTGGAAAAAACGAGTCCGAGTTAAATACGCAGGAGCGTATCATGGCTTGCGTGGATATTTATCAGGCCCTGACCGAAAATCGTCCTTACAAAGCTGGAATGTCTCACGAAAAAGCCTGCTCTATTCTTCTGGATATGGCTGAAAAGGCTGGTTGGATCGGGCGATCGTCGAACAGGTGAACGCCTGCTTTGCCTGAATAACGAGATAGGCGAAAGCTGTGAAGCGGTACGTGAACTGCCGCTTCACAGCTTTTTCTGTTGCCGCGAAAATTTTTGTAATGTGACCTTGTTACAGAAAGGCAGGGCGGAGTTTGCTATGATAGGGACATCACAAAGAACAAAGGAAAGAGGGAACCGATATGAAAATCAAGCTCAATTCCGATCAGGAGGTCGTGGACACCATCCGTGAGAGTCTCAAGCGCACCAGCGTACCTGCCCCTGCCGGCGTGGAGCGCACGGAGAAAAACGCCGGCACCCTCAAGGTGGGCAAGATCAATGTGGACGAGCAAAT
>ENA-OQEB01000402-OQEB01000402.1-human-gut-metagenome-genome-assembly--contig:-NODE-402-length-18373-cov-2.496218_pt1 | contig 18373 bp, 24 predicted proteins | sample MGYA00242787_ERZ504619 | MGnify/ENA primary metagenome ERZ504619 (study PRJEB26092, sample SAMD00036317) | human gut metagenome | host: Homo sapiens | study: EMG produced TPA metagenomics assembly of... | reverse complement strand
GCAATACACCAACGGCATGGACTGGCATTACCTTTTTTCCTTTGGTTCTTATCCCAATATGCGTTACCTGTTTTCTACCGACTACCAAACAAACGGTAAATATTCGATGAAAAAACAATATAAATCATTTCAAGAAAGTTCTGTGAAAGTTATCGGTTCTCTCTTTAAATAGGGGGCTCCAGATATCTCAAACGTTAAAAATCAGAGCATATTAAAAATATTTTTCAATAGATTCTTTATATATATTAAAATTGTTATATATTTGCACCGTTAATCTAAATTAAATTGAAAAACATAGTTCTGAAGGAACTAAGGAAACGGAATTACTTGATTTTCAATAAACTTTAAAAAAAATCACAGCTATGTTAAAACGACTAAAATCAGTCAGTATGTTGCTGTTCCTAATGGGTGCCTCTACAGGATCAGCATACGCGGTCGCCAATCCCGGCGTTACCGATGTGAAAATCACACAACAGACAGGGACGTGTAAGGGAGTCGTAGTAGATGCTACAGGTGAAACCGTTATCGGTGCGTCTGTAGTAGTGAAAGGTACGACCAATGGTACTATTACCGGTATTGATGGTGACTTTTCCTTGTCAGGTGTTAAACAAGGAGATGTTATCCAAGTTTCCTTTGTGGGATATCTTACCCAAGAGATTAAATTTAAAGGAGAATCTTTAAAAATTATTCTCAAGAAGATTCACAAACTCTTCAAGAAGTGGTTGTAGTAGGTTATGGTGGTGTTCAGAAAGCCAAAACAATGACTGCATCTGCCGCTACCGTAAAGATGTCCGAATTGGCAAAGTTACCGGTTGCTTCTATGTCCGAAGGGTTGGGAGGACGTGTTACCGGTGTGGTAACTCAACAGCTTCCGGTGCGCCGGGTGAAACGCAGAATTGGATTCGAGGCGGTGAAAATATCTTGTATGTCATTGACGATGTCGTGATGGATTCGGGGCAAGGTAATGAGTTTTTCAACCGCTTGCGTCCGGATGATATCGCTTCCATGTCAATCTTGAAAGACGCTGCTGCAACTGCCGTATATGGTCCGCGTGCCGCTAATGGTGTAGTAGTGATTGCTACCAAGCGTGGACAGGAAGGCGCGCCTACCATTACTTTAAACCAAAAAGTGTCTATCATGACTCCTGCTTATCGTCCCAAAGGATTGAGTAGTTACGAGTACGCATTGGCACGTAATGAAGCGGAATTGGCAAGTTTCCAAGAGAGTCCGACTTTTAATGATACAGAACTTTCTAAATATTATATGGGCGATCTGTGGCAGAAAGGATACGGATTTGAAGAAATCCGTAACCTGGTGAACGAAAGATATAATTTAGGGTATTCTTTGCAAGACATCAACGATTTGTTCGATCCGTTAAAGACACAAGGTAAAAATATCCAGGACTACTATTCTTCTTACGACCCATGGGATATGTTTGATCATACACAGCCAATGTATCAAACTAATGTCAGCCTGCGTGGTGGTGGCGAACGTATCAAATATTATTCAAGTTTGGGATATATGAAGCAAAATGGTGTCAGTGATAAATATTCATACGAACAGGTGAACATGATTTTGAACACAGACGCCATGTTGTTGAGCGACAAGAGTTTGAAATTTACTTTCAACTTGAACGGTAATACTTCTAACAACAATAAACCTGCCGATGGTGAAGGTGTGTTCAACAATGCCATGTATGGTGACTGGATGCCTAAGAGGCCGGCTGCCTGGAGTACCGGACTGCCAAGAAAGGGATCTGTGGAGGCGCAGTTGAACAACGGTTTCAACAATACAGAATCTTATCGCTTCCAGATGAATGCAGCTTTGAAATGGAGTGTGCCTTGGGTGGAAGGCTTGTCTGCACAGGCTAGCTTGAACTTCACTACTTCTTATTATCATCAGCGTCATTTTAACCATGATCAGGAAGGCGTTTATGACAATCCGTATGCTACTGCCGTTTCTTCCTATAATCCTGAAACGCCAACTTATATGAAAAATGGAATAAGTATAAGTTGTTGACCGGCATTTTCCAGATTGATTATACCCGTTCTTTCGGAAAGCATAATCTATCTGCTATGGTGAACTATCAAAGTCAGGTAAGAAAGAGCAATTGGACGGATGCAAAGAAAAAAGGATATCCTACCACTTTGGCTCCGCAGCTTGATCTAGGCGGTACATTAGTTTCTGCCGGTGGCTCTGCTGAAGAATGGGGTTCTGCTTCTTACATCGGGCGTTTTACTTACGACTATGACAATAAGTACCTGTTCCAATACAGTGCTAACTACAATGGTTCTTTGAGTTATAGCCCGGATAAACGTTGGGGATATTTTCAGGCTTTCTCATTGGGTTGGGTGATGTCCGATGAAGTTTGGTTCAAGAATTTGGTGAATCCGAACATTGTTAATATGATAAAATTACGTGGCGGATTTGGATTGGTAGGTAATGAAGTGGGAAGTCCATTTTCTTTCCTTACCCAATATGCGCAGAGTTCAAACCGCATATTGTTTGGAGAAAATATGGCTTCTAATGTAGGATGGTACGAGTCTGATGTAGCAAACAATTTACAATGGTCCAGCAGTAAGCAGTATGGTATTGGTCTGGATTTCGGCTTTTTGAAAGACCGCTTGACAGGATCATTCGATACGTTTTTATATTTGAACAAAGGAGATGTGATGGACATGACTGATGATATGATTCGGGTAGATATTTTAGGTATGCCGAACACTCCGAAAATTAATGCTCCGTACACTACTTCACGAAAAGGAGGTTTCGAAGTTTCGTTGACTGGCAAGACAAGATTGGCAAAGTCGGTTATCGTGTAGGGGTAAACTATTCTTATTGGGATGAACGGGTGACTCGCCATAGCAGCTCTGATTCGGACTGGTGACTCCGACATTCGACAATATCGCAAACGTCCTTATGTAACAAACGGAGAATCTATAACATATCCTTATGGGTTGAAGACAATGGATTACACGGGTCATGGCAAAATATGTATAATTCCTTATTACACGCTAACAATAATATGACTTTGGGAACTCCGGCTTTGGTGGACTTAAATGGTGATGGTCGTGTAAATGATTACTATGTGTTCAATGCGGAAGGGTCTACTCCACATACTCAATTTGGTGTAACTTTAGGAGCCGACTGGAACGGATTCGATCTGGAACTGTTCTTCCAAGGAGCAACCGGTGCAAGGGGAGCTATGCCTTCTCGCTCCGCAGCCAACAAAGCTATATGTGGAATTACGGACAATACGCGTTCCAGAATGCATATACACCGAGCAACCCTGATGTAGACGCCGCTCTTCCAACTCCGGTTCCTGAAGGCAATGGATTTGGATATAGTTACATTGACATCTGTCTTTTGATGCCTCTTACCTGAAACTGAAAAATATCAGTTTACGTTATGACTTAAAACGTTCGGTTTTGAAAAATCTACCAGTTATTCAAGGATTGGATTTAAGTTTCGTTGTGACTAACGCATTTACTTGGACTAAAAAATCTTATCCACTGAAAGATTTGCAGGATCCCGAATTCATTACTACAGGTGCTTCTATCTATAATAACAATGGTACTTTGGGAAGCTATCCTACCCAGCGTTCTTATACTTTGGGCGTAACAGTAACTTTATAAAACTTGGTTAATATGAAACGTAAAAATAAAACAACTAAATATATTCTGGCCGGGTTATTTCTTTCTTCGATGATGGGAGTAACAACTGCATGTGATCCGTTAGGAATAGAACCTACAACAAAAGTGGATGAAGAACGCTTTTGGGAAAATCCTCAATTGGCTCGTTCTTATGTGAACAATTTCTATTTCATATCCCAATCGGCATCTGGTGACACCTTCCAGTCAGAACAGTGGTCAGATAACTGTCAGGGAAACTATGAACAGGACTGGGATACGTATCGACAGTACAATTTTAACAAACGTACTTATGATGAAAATAATGGTATCACTTGTTTCAGCGCCCCATGGAGTGGAGCTTATAAAAACATTCGTGCTGTAAATCTTGGAATTGAAAAAATTTCTTCCAGCAGCATATTGACAGAAGCTCAGAAGAACCAATTCTTGGGTGAATGTTACTTTTTCCGTGCTTTTATTTATTTTGACATGGAAAAGTTTTGGGGAAGCGTTCCTTATGTAGACAAAGCGTTAACGATTGAAGATGAAACCTATTTGCCTCGTACCAAACGCGAAACTATTTTCGACAATATTCTAGACGATTTGCAGAAATCCGTAGATTATTTTAAAGCTTATGGTGGAACGCATACGCTTGGTATGGTAAATGAAGATGTAGCTAACGCATACATTTCGCGCGTGGCTTTATATGCAGCCAATGCGGCCGATGCTTCAGCCAAAGGTCTATATTCGGATGACGCTGAAGGCTTGTTCAAGTTTGAGAAGAATGCAAATCATTATTATGAATTGGCTTATAATGCAGCTAAAGGATTGATAGGCAAGTACAGTTTGGAACCGAATTATGAGGATCTGTTCACAAAAACAGAGTCACATACAAGCGTTGAGTCAATTTGGCCGGTCATGTTTAAAGAAAACCAACGTAGTGGTTTCAATCCAACTGCAAAGAACGGACCTGACGGGAATTATTATGGAGCAACCGAAGATGCGACTTATTCTTACGGGCGTCGTTCAGGTTTATTTCCTACACAGGATTTGGTAGACTGTTATTTACAGAAAGATGACGCTGATGGCAAATGGAAAAATTGGTGGGAAACTTCACAGGCAAAAGCCATGGGAATCCATAGAAATGCAGAAGGAGAATTAGAAGGAGAATCTGCTAATTATCGCGATATGTTCAAGAATCGCGATAGCCGCTTCTATTCCACAGTTACTTACGATGGAGCATATATGGGACCGGAAGAAGAACGTTATATTATTCAAACTTGGATTGACAATACTACACTAGATGAAAAGACCTTAAAATACAGTGCTTTACATTCTGGGTATAGAGTGATGGAAAATTTAAATTCCGCACCAATCAACAGAGCTTCCGCACAAACAATAACTGGTTATTATTCAAGGAAGTACTCTCAGTTTAATAAAATCAATACGGACGGGACTTTGGATTTTGACACCCAGCGTCAGACTTGCTATTTCAATGTACGGTATGCGGAAGTGTTGCTGAATTGTGCCGAGGCAAGTATTAAACTAGGCAAGACCGATGCGGCGGGCTATATCAATGAAATCCGTAATCGTGCCGGATTCCTAATTATGACGGCAATGATTTGTGGAATGAAATGAAACTGCAACGTCGTTTGGAATTCGCATTTGAATGTCCGGGCTTCCGTTATTTCGATTTATTGCGTTGGGGGGAAGCAGAAGGCAAAACGACTATTGAAGAGTTGAATACTCCTTCCAGAGGATTATGGATTTTCCGTAAAGGTATGGAAAGCGAAAAGGCTGGTGAGAATGGTTATCCTGTAGAGCCGGGTGGTGAAGGATATTTTACTCCTAAATTCCAGACTTTTGAGATGCCGTATTCTTATTATGAAAGAAAGTTTGATGATGCAAGATACTACTTTGTACCATTTTCACAGTCCATGTTGAGAGACTATACACAATTGCAACAGAATCCGGGATGGAAAACTTCAACTATAACAATTAAAAAAAGATAGTTATGATGAATAAATTGCTAAATAAAATATGTATAGGTGCAGCTGTGTTGTGCAGTGCATCAGTTATTTCTAGTTGTACTGCCGGATTGACTTATGAAGAGGCACCGGAATCTGTTTATTCAGAAGTAGGGGTAAGCAAAATCGAGTTAAAAGCCGGGAATTGTTTAATGACAAGATTTATGCAGTTAACTGGAACAAATGGGTGGACAATTATATTGATACTCGTTTGATTGGAAGTTCTGACGTTTTTACGTGGGTTAACAGAACGGGGGCTCCCTATACCATGCCGGATGGGAAAGTTGTGGCTGCCGGAGAATCAATAAAAGTGGAAGGTTCGGAAACAATAGAATCCGATAGCAGTGCGCCTGATGGCAAGGTGTATGTATTAAACGTATATGCCGCTTCGGATGTACAATATTCGACAGCTAACAAGGGGTTCTTGTTTGACTGGCAGTAAGTTTTCCGGTGACTTTGAATTGGTGAATCCTGTTGATAACCGTTCACAATATGTAGTTCTTCCTGTTAGAAAGAATGAAATCATAGGTGAACTTTATCTGGTAAGCTATTCTGTCTGTACGGTAGAACCGTAGGTGACTCTCCTAAATTGGGTATGCCGGGAGATTTTACCAAGCCTCGTCGTTATCTGGTGAAGAATATCGCTCATCGCCCTGCTGGAGTGGAGCAACATCAGCGTATGTATGAAGTACGTGTTACTTTCCTTCCGTAATGCAGGTGAATTCTTTTTTATAATAAATGAAAGGGTGGGCTTCAGGCTCACCCTTTCTTGAGATAAACTATTAACTGAAAATATATGAGACTGATTTTATGTTGGTTAGGGATATGGATATTCTGTGTGGGTCTGTTTGCGCAAAATACTAAGGACAATTCCTCTTATCTGTTTGATGAATTTCAAGATTGCTTGATTGTATATAAAGATGGAAGACAGTTTACGGCTCCGGTCAATTATGATCTGATAAAGAAACATTATGTCTTTAAAGATCCGGAACAACAAGAAAAGGAGTTTTCTGATCCGGAATTGATAGCGGTGCTTCGCATAGGCAACAGAAGTTTCTTGATAGGAAAGCAAGAAGCGGTAGAGGTAATCCAAGCTCAGCCCAAATTCAATGTAATCTATACAGGTGATACACGAAGAGCCCCCAAAAAGATTTCGTATGGAGGAACTACACAAACGGCTTCCGTGGATAACTATTCAGGATTAACAGGTACAGGGTTATCCGGTGGCATACAGGACGCCCAACGTATCGTTACCGGAATTAATAAAACCTACGAAGTTAGTGTAGGTAAAAAAACGAAACGCTTTTATAACAAGAAGAGTTTTTTAAAGCTTTTCCCTAAAAAACAACAAGTCCGATGGAACCGATACATCGAAGAAAATAAGATAGATTTCGGTTCTGTGGATCAGGTGTTCAAGCTCTTTCAAGTTTCTATTTCACACTAAGCATTTTCGCGGTCACAGAAATAGTCGGGTCCTTGGTAACCGGTTATTAAAAATGGATTAGTAGGAATATTCTTTATTGCAGTTTTTATGTTACATAAAACATGTAACGCAAATAACGCAATAAGTTTGGATTGAGCAAATATGAGAGTTGTATTTTTGTGTTGCCCATTGTACCATGCTCTGACTTGACATGTCCATGGCTATAATTTAATATGGCAGTTACAAGATATCTAAAGCAGAAGTTATGCAGATAATGATCATGTTTCATGGATAAGGACATGATACCTGGAGCATTATGATCCTTTGGAAAGCATCAGGAGCAGAAAACAGGAAGAGGGTATATAGCCGGAGCCGGCTGTTATACCCTCTTCCTGTAATGAGGTAGATTTCTTATTTCATCTTATACACCAAGTTCCACCCTTCAAAATATCTTCATGCGAGATATAATTCTTTGTATAGGGTTCACCGTTCAGTGTGATGCTGTCAATGTACTTGTGTTCCTTTGACAATCCTTCGGCAATGATCGTGAAAGTCTTTCCGTCGGCCAGATTCAAAACGATTTCAGGCAGCTGCGGAGCGCCGAAGACATAATTGCCACTTACCGGATCTACCGGATAGAACCCCATAGCCGAGAACATATACCATGCTGACATCTGTCCGCAGTCGTCATTGCCACAGAGTCCGTCGGGTTCGGGACGATATTGCGTATCAAAGATTTCACGGATCAGTTCCTGGGTACGTTCGGGGCGGCCTGCCAACGTATATAAATAAGTAATGTGATGGCTGGGTTCGTTGCCGTGTGCATATTGACCGATCAAGCCGGTAACATCTGCCTGGGTGGTTTCCAGTTTCAAGGTGAACAAAGAATCCAATTTGTTTAAGAATGCCTGTTCTCCGCCGAATAACTCAATAAGCCCCGGCACATCATGTTGCACATGCCAGGTGTACTGCCATGCATTACCTTCGGTATAGTCTCCACCGGTACTTTCCATGTGGGCAACCTGACTAGGTTGAAGGGAGATTTCCAACTTCCGTCAGCATTACGGGGACGCATGAACTGCGTTTCTTTATCAAACAGGTTCTTATAAAAATCGGCACGTTTGGCAAAATAAGCGGCATCTTCCTCTTTACCCATACGTTGGGCCATATCGGCTGCGGCATAATCGTCATATACCGATTCCAGTGTGGAGGATACTGATTCTGTCTTAATCAAGTCTGTAGGGAAATAACCGTATTTCATATAAGTTTCCCAATCGGATTTCAGTTTATGAGATACGGTCTGGGTATTTTTGATAGCATTGAAGGCACGTTCGGCGTCAAAACCCCGGAACCCTTTGCGGTACGCTTCGGCGATAACTGAAACACCGTGGTTGCCAATCATGGTATATGTCTCTTTTCCCCAAAGTCCCCAGATAGGCAGGAAGCCCTGTACTTCAGCCTGTTCTACCAATGAATTGACGAATCCGTCTACTTTTTCAGGAACCATTAAGGTGTAAAACGGGTGGGCGGCGCGATAAGTGTCCCATAAAGAGAAAGTGGAATAAAAAGCTCCGTTACCGGCTTTAACGATGGAATCGGCTGCATTACGGTACCATCCGTCTACGTCCGAGATTTGGTTGGGCTGTATCAGGGCATGGTAGAAGCTGGTATAGAAGTTGGTCTTCTCGTCATCCGTACCCGTTACTTCAATGCGGCTCAGATAATTGTTCCATTCGTTGTGGGCTGCTTGCTTCACTCCTTCAAAATTCCAGTCGCTATTCCGCTTCCATATTCTTCTTGGCTCCATCCACGCCGGTGGTGGACATGGCTACTTTCATCAGCAGTTCCTCTCCCGGCTTCATGTCAAAAGTAGCGATGATGCGTTTCCCTTTTTCAGTTTCGGCCATGGGCAGATACAGGGTATCTATGACGGGACGATTGAACTTCATAACAAAAAAGTAATCTTGGTTCACCCATACGCTGTTGCGTACATGTCCGGTCAAGGTTTGTGCATCTTCCCAATTGGTTTCGCAACTTTGTACTTGCGAATGGTATTGGTTTTCGTTCCACGCAGGTCCGTGCTGAAGGTCAATCAATACAGATGCCGAGTCGGCGTTATGATAGGTATAACGGTGCAGGGCGGCATGGGGAGAGGCGGTCAGTTCGGCCTTCACGCCGGGGTCGGCCAGCTCTACGGTGTAGTATCCGGGAGTCGCTGCTTCCTTGTCTTTGGGGAAGTGGCTGCGATAAGCGTCCCAGGCACGGGCGCGTGTTCCGGTAACCGGCATCACCAAGATGTCTCCCAGGTCCATACACCCTGTTCCATTCAGGTGTGTCTGGGTAAATCCCCATATCAGGGAGTCGGTGTACACATATTCCGAGCAATATCTCCAGCCGACAGCTCCGGTTACGGGGCTTGTCTGATCATGCCGAAAGGACGGCAGGCACCGGGAAAGGTATGTCCGTTGTCTGCTGCTCCGATGAACGTGTTAACATACTGCGTGTAGTCAGTTTCGCCTGTCTTCTGCTGTGTTGTGGAACAGCCGAAGAGCGAGCCTGCCAATACAAATGCGCAAAGGATAGAATTGGTTTTCTTCATAGATTCGCAATTAATAAATATTTTGCGTAAAGATAAAGAGTTTTCTGGAAAAATGGGTCAAGAAATCAAAACAAGAAACGAATTAATAAGAAGTAAATGAATATCTTTGCATCTCTTAAATTAATAAACGACATGAAAAACCTTAGTTTGGGATCTCTCATGAGGATACTCTCTGCATTCATTTTCCTTTTATCGAATCTTCTTTAGATTAATCCGAAATGTTTCAACGCATTGGCTATTCCGTCTTCATCTACGGAGGTGGTCACATAGTCGGCCACAGCTTTGACATGAGGTTCGGCGTTTCCCATAGCTATCCCTGTGGCTACGTGTTTCAGCATGGGGATATCGTTGCCGCCGTCACCGAAAGCCATGGTGTCTTTCAGGTCAATGTCAAAATATGCCAGCACCTTGTCTATTCCCGTACTTTTACTGTTGCCTCGCGCAATGATGTCGGCAAACAATGGATACCAGCGCATTGGCTCGCAATGGGTCAGCACTTTGCCGAATATATCTGTTTCTTTTTCCTCTTCGGCCGTAAAGTACCCCATTATTTGCAGGATGTCTTTTCCACGGGCTTCTTCTATGGAGACGACAGGGGGAACAGGAATTTCAATCAGATCGGAAACAGCCTGTACTCTGTCATTCACCTCTGTGACGAACATTTCATTGCCGTATGCAAAACGAAAGGTACCGGATATTTCTGTTGAAAAGTTATTAGCCGTTCAATGTCTTCTTGCGGGATGTAACCTTTATAAATGGGCTGGTGGCCGGCGGTAAAACAATAGCTTCCGTTTACGGTGATATACCCGTCAAACTCTAAGTCACCCAGGTTGTTTATTAAACATTGTGGGCGTCCGGTAGCAATAAAGATTTTAATGCCTTTATCACGGAGTGCCTTTAATGCTTCTTGGGTCGAAGCAGGAATCTTATGTGTTTCAAAAGAAACCAGTGTACCGTCAATATCGAAAAAAATAGCTTTAACCATACGTTTGCCTATTGAATATTATCGTTATATATTTTCATTTTGCAAAGATGAGAATTAAAATACATGCACACAAATACGATAAAGGTTAATTTTTGGCTTATTTGACTTTACAGATTGATTTTAATATCTATATTTGTGTTTCTAAAATAACAAGAGAAATGGCAGTTCAGTTTACAAGAATAGCAGTAAAGATTGGTAGTAATGTGTTGGCGCGTAAAGACGGTACGCTGGATGTGACGCGTATGTCGGCATTGGTAGACCAGGTGGCGGAATTGCGCAAAGCCGGGGTGGAAGTCATTCTGATTTCATCCGGGGCAGTAGCTTCGGGACGCAGCGAGATCAAGCCTTCCAAGAAATTGGATAGCGTGGAGCAAAGGCAGCTTTTCTCGGCGGTGGGCCAGGCAAAACTGATCAACCGGTACTATGAGCTGTTTCGCGAACACGGTATTCCCGTCGGGCAGGTGCTGACTACGAAAGAAAGTTTCGGCACGCGCCGTCATTACCTGAACCAGCGCAACTGCATGATGGTGATGCTGGAGAACGGTGTCATACCTATCGTAAATGAGAATGATACCATTTCGGTCACCGAACTGATGTTTACAGACAATGACGAACTTTCGGGAATGATCGCTTCCATGATGGATATGCAGGCGTTAATCATACTGAGCAATATTGACGGCATATACAATGGTTCTCCTTCTACCCCGGTACGCAGGTGATACGGGAGGTGGAGCAGGGAAAGGATCTTTCGGACTATATACAGACGGAGAAATCGGGATTCGGCCGGGGCGGTATGCTGACAAAGACTACCATTGCCCGTAAAGTGGCCGATGAGGCATTACCGTCATTATAGCCAACGGCAAGAAAGACCATATTCTGGTCGATTTGCTGCAACATCCGGCAGAGACGGTTTGTACACGCTTTATTCCGGCAGAAGGCGGAGTATCCAGCGTGAAAAAGTGGATTGCCCACAGCGAAGGCTTTGCGAAAGGCGAGCTGCATTTGAACGAACAGGTCGTGAAAGTGTTGAAAGGACAGAAGGCGGTAAGCCTGCTTCCTGTGGGAGTGGTCCGCATAGAAGGGGAATTTGAAAAAGATGATATAGTGAAAATCATAGACCACCGGGGCAGGCAGATAGGAGTGGGACGCATCGGATTTGATTCGGCAGAAGCGCGTGCATTGCAGGGGAAACATGGACAGAAACCTATGGTACACTATGATTATTTGTATTTGGACTGATGCGGTGTGGTAATGATTTAGATAAAATGAAGTGACAATGGAACAGATAAAAGATATTTTTAAACAGGTGCGGCAGGCAAAAGGATCTCTTGCTTTCTGCAAGGAGGAGATCATCAATGACACCTTGTATGCATTGGCCGACAGGGTGGAGGCTGCTACGGACCGGATTCTGGAAGAGAACGCCAAGGATCTGGCGGCGATGGATCCGTCGAATCCCAAATATGACCGTCTCAAACTGACGGCGGAACGTATTCACGCCATAGCCCAAGGCATACGGCAGGTAGCCACGCTGCCTTCTCCATCGGGAAGGATACTGAGCCAGACCGTGCGTCCCAATGGCATGAAGCTGACCAAGGTAAGTGTGCCTTTCGGGGTGATAGGCATTATTTATGAAGCTCGTCCTAATGTGACTTTGGATGTGTTTGCACTTTGTTTCAAATCCGGCAACGCCTGTATATTAAAGGGGGGGAGCGATGCCGATTTCTCCAACCGTATCCTGGTGGAGATTATCCGGAATACCTTGCTGGATGTAGCCCACTTGTCTCCTTATCTGGTGGCATTGTTGCCGGCAGGACATGATTCGGCCGACGCGCTGCTCCATGCCCGCGGCTATGTGGATCTGATTATCCCCCGCGGCGGCAAGGGGCTGATAGACTATGTGCGGCAGAACGCCACGATTCCCGTTATCGAGACAGGAGCCGGTGTGTGTCACGTTTATTTTGACAAGGAGGGTGATGTGGCGAAAGGAGCCGCCATTATCCGCAACGCCAAGACACGCCGTGTCAGCGTGTGCAATGCCTTGGACTGTCTGATTATAGATGTGAACCGGCTGACCGACCTTTCCACTCTTTGTAGCGGCTTGCAGCAGGACAACGTGGAAATCTATGCCGATGACTTGTGTTACAATTATCTGAAGACTTCTTACCCTTCCCACTTGCTGAAACATGCTTCTACGGATACTTCGGAACAGAGTTTCTGGACTACAAAATGGCAGTGACGGCGACTATGACCATACAGGCGGCTGTGGCCCACATTTCTATCTATGGTTCGGGACATAGTGAATGTATTGTGACGGAGAATGACCGGGCGGCCGATTATTTTATGAAAATGGTGGATGCGGCTTGTGTCTATGTGAATGTGCCTACTTCGTTCACCGATGGAGGTGAGTTCGGACTGGGAGCGGAAATAGGTATCAGCACGCAGAAGCTCCACGCCCGTGTCCGATGGGACTGGAGGAACTGAACACATACAAGTGGATTATTCAGGGGGATGGACAAATAAGACAATAATACTATAAATGAAAAAATTATGAGATACTTTACAAACGTACACGATTTGGGCGACTTGAAGAGTGCCCTTGCCGAAGCTTTCGAAATCAAGAAAGACCGCTACAAATATGAAACCCTGGGAAAGCATAAGACTTGTCTGCTGATTTTCTTCAACAACAGTCTGCGTACCCGTTTGAGCACCCAGAAGGCAGCCCGTAACTTGGGCATGGATGTGATTGTGCTCGATGTGAATCAAGGTGCATGGAAGCTGGAGACCGAGCGCGGTGTCATTATGGATGGCGACAAGAGTGAACATTTACTGGAGGCTATTCCGGTGATGGCTTCTTATTGTGATATCATCGGTGTGCGTTCGTTCGCTCATTTTGAGAACCGCGAGGATGATTATACCGAAAAGATTCTGAATCAGTTCATCAAGTATTCCGGCAAGCTGTATTCTCCATGGAAGCCGCTACCGGTCATCCGTTGCAGGCTTTCGCGACCTGATTACTATCGAGGAGTATAAGAAGAAAGACCGTCCCAAGGTGGTCTTGACTTGGGCGCCGCATCCGCGTGCATTGCCTCAGGCCGTTCCCAACTCGTTTGCCGACTGGATGAACGAGGCCGATGTGGATTTTGTCATCACTCATCCCGAAGGCTATGAGCTGGACCCGAAGTTTGTCCGTGGCGCGAAGGTGGAATACAACCAGATGAAAGCCTTTGAAGGGGCTGACTTTATCTATGCCAAGAACTGGGCATGTCCCGGTGTCACCCGTCCTGCCGACTATGGAAAGATCCTGAGCAAGGATATGAACTGGACGTAGATGCGGCGCACATGGCAGTGACAAACGATGCTTTCTTTATGCATTGTCTGCCGGTGAGAAGAAACATGATTGTGACCGATGAGGTGATTGAAGCGCCTACTTCGTTGGTTATTCCTGAAGCGGCCAACCGGGAAATTTCTGCTACAGTTGTTTTAAAAAGAATGCTGGAAGGGTTGGAATAACCGGCAGTCGGAATGACGTATTCTTCCGTAAGCATTCGGCCTCGTGCGTGTTTCTCTCCAAGTTATAATAAAGTCAAAGCAGACGAAGCATGTCTGGCTTTTGACTTTATTATAGCTTTCCTGTTTATCCTTTCCAATTAAATGGCAGTAAATCGGTGTAATCGTTTTTCTCTTCTCTTTCTTTCTCCTGTACCCTAATCAGCACGTCCTGCATCCATAGTTTTGGGTTCACCTTATTTTCCCTACAGCATCCCATCAGTGAAAAGAAAATTGCCGCTGCATGTGCTGCCTCATGTGATCCGGAGAAGAGCGTATTTTTTCTGTTTAAAGTCAACGGCCTTATAGAACGCTCCACCGGATTATTGTCAATGCAGAACTGTGCGTCATTGACATATCCGGACAGTTGTTCAAAGCGTGTGTACATATAGAACATGGCCTTGGCAATAGGCGATTTATCGACCGTATGTCCATATTCCTCCTTGCACCATTTTTCCAGTTCTTTGATAATAGGGTACGATTTTTCCCGGCGAAGCTTTACCACCGCCTCCCCTTCCAGATGTTCCATTCTGATTTTCTCCTCCACGGCATACAGTCCGCCTATTTGTCCAAGTGCATGCCTTGCTCTGGGAGGGTCATTTCCTTCCGCTTCCACAAAGTTGCGCCTGACGTGTGCCCAGCAGCACAGATGCAACTTTCCGGGTAGCGTGTCGAACTTGTCATATACTGCAAAGCCGTCACTCTGTACCACCCGGACCTGTCCTGCCAGCAGTGTGTCTATTCCGCTGCTGCCACGGCCCTTGTGATATTCAAAGAAGGGGGTATGGAACCGGGGCAGATAGAAGTTCCACATATACCGCGGTGAAGAGCACCGGGCCGGTCGCTTTCAAGTACGGGATGGGGTGTCTCATCGGCCATGACGTAATAGCTGTCCTTGACCAGTTCACGAAGTTCATTATAGATTGGTTCCAGACGCTGTGCGGCAGCCATCATCCAGTTACTTACGGTGGAAGGACTCAGATGGATTCCTTCACGCTCAAAGATATCCAGCTGTCTGTGCAGAGGCAGGTGGTCGTAATATTTGGCGGTAGCAATGTGGGCCAGTACACTTTCCGAGGCATTGCTGTGGGGATGTGCCATTACGGGCATGGGAGCGGTTATGATACGACCGTCGGCGAGCCGGTATTTAGGACGGATGATGCGTTTCACATAGAATCGGGCGGGACTGACAGCATACTGTTCGCTCACTTCCTCTCCCAGCTTCGTCGCTCCCTCCAACGAAAGGCCTTCCGGCATGGGAATGATAATCTCCTCACGGGGAAGGGACGGGTCGATGGGCTTACGGGCGTGGGGAGTGATCTTTTTCGTGAAGCTTTTACGGAAACGATTGTAGCCATTCTCCGATGTGACGGATTTCCCAGCGGTTTTCTGTTCTTCCGCTACCGGGTCATTGACATCGGACGGAGACTCGAAACAGATGCTCAGCTGGCCGGCATCTTCGGGAAGATGACGTTTTTCACTGGATTTACCCCATAAACGGCGTGTCAAGTCAGCCAATTTCCATCTCAGATCGGCAATGACGGCTGTACAGGCCGAGATTTCTTCGACCTGGCGGGAATACTCCTGCAAAGAGGCTTCGTATTTTCTCTGAAGTTCCGCATGCTCCTTTTCAAGGCATTCATGTTCCTTGCGCAACTCTTCGTACTCTTCCAAAGTAAGGGTAATAACCGGTTCTTTCACTGTACATCCACTTTTTATTATGTGGCAAAGTTATCAAAATAAAACTGCACGGCTTATAGAATGGGGAATTACTTTTCAACTGTTTTCCGATACTTTTTAACAGTAAGCAGCTCATTCAGGCGATTCCAGGAAATTTGAAGAAAATCCTTCTTCCGTTCCTCCTTTTTCAAGAGGAAAGAACCGCGATTCAGACGACGGCATTCCAGACGGTATTCGTCGTCGCACCGATAAAGGATATGCAACCTGCTACGGGAGCGGTCGGGAAAAATATGACAGCTCTGCTCTGACACGCAGGAACCGTGTGTCGGATGACCTCGCCACAAAGACCGTCAATACCTTTATGGAAATTACAACCTTGGGGATAAAGGTAATAAGACCAAAAAGGACTGCTGCGGAAAAGGCCAAGACCTAAAGGGAGAAGTAGGTCCTGAGGGGAATGGATACCAAGGCTGGAAGACGAAACTTTATAACGACGGCCGCCATCAAATATGAAAAGAACAGAATCAAAATGGTTAGACTCGGAAAAGAGAGTACGTAGTTTATCACTTTCGCTAGAAAATTCTAATACTGAACACATAATGGATTAAGATTATAATGAAGCCACAAAGGTAGGAAGGAAAAGAGGGGAAAAAAACACGCACGAGGCCGAATGCTTACGAATGAAGATACGATAGGAACAGGTTCTTATTACATACGCAACAAGGTTCAATAGCCGAAACAAACAGTATCCTGTCCTGTCAGGTATGAACTATGATGCCCACGAGTAGCCGGGAGGCAGTGAGGGGCCGACTCTACCTCTTGTCCGCTGGAATTCCTGAATGCGAGCATTCCCAAAAACGGATTTGTTTCCCCACCGACATACCAATTGAAGGGGATTTGAGAGACTTTTACACCGGAAGTGATTAGTAATGTGCATTTTACTGTGACAGAGCGTTTTTGTGCTTTATGTATATCCTTATGCTAAAACCGAAATTTAAGTAAGAATAATCTATCAGAGGCTTTGTTTCTTCTTATTACGAATAACAGACATATCACTTTTATCAGTTGGAAGGAATCCCTGTCCTGTTTCTGTTAAGGAAAGCTGTCAATGTATTCCTGCTCACTTTCAATTTCCTCGCCATCTCCGCCTTACTGGTTCCCGCCTCCAGCATAGCCTTAATTTTTTCTTCTTTTCCCGTAAGTTTATTATTTCGAGTTATGTCCTCCCATGGGACGTCCCAACTTTTGTCCGGAGGCGATTCTGCGTGCAAGTCCCTCACGGGTACGTTGGGAAATCAAGTCGCGTTCTATTTGTGCGGAAAGGGAAAAAGCGAATGCCAATATTTGAGATTGTATATTATTTCCCAGCTCATATTTCTCTTTCACCGTGAGCAGGATGACATTTTTCAACATACATGCATTCAGTATACTCATTACTTCCATCAATCTTCTTCCCAAACGAGAGATCTCCGACACAATCAATGTATCCCCTTTCTTTATTCTTTTCAATAGTACGCCAAGCTTTCTGTCTTTGGCTGACCGTGTTCCTGAAACCGTTTCTTCCACCCACACATCAATTTGAAAATCCCTTTGTTTGGCAAACGAACTTATCTCGAACCGCTGGTTCTCTACAGTCTGTTTATCAGTTGAAACCCGAATATACGCATATATCATAGCTGCATCATTAAGTTTTTTATTGAATAAGGAACGCCAATCTAATTTATATTATCAGAGAAGGAAAGTTTCACCGGATCTTATTGAGGTTTTCTAAGAAGAATTAAGTATCTCCAACTATTCAAGCTCAAAAAACAGACAAATCTGCTTAATCCTTGTCTTTACAAGATAAAACGATTGTCCAATAGAATGAAAAAATTGTCTATAACAATAGTATAAAACATTGATAATCAATATTATTATGTTGAAAATGGATTGATCATCTTTAAGACGATTTTCGCAGTATAATAGATTTTTCTTTTATCTACTTAATGGTTTGTTCACTTACTTTGCATCTGTTGACATAGTTGATACTGAAATAAAAAACACAGATATAGTATGAAAAACAAATTGCAAATAGTATGGAGCAGCATTGCTATAATAAGTGTATGCGCATGTAGCACACCTTATACACAACCTGATGCTCCTATCAAAGAAGTTCCTTTCACCCAAGTTCATTTAGATGATAATTCTGGTCACCGCGGATTGAAACCAACCGCACCTTTCCATCCCATCCGCTTTCAAAGAAATGTGAAAAGAACGGCCGATTTCGATAACTTTGCCATTGCGGGTGGTCTGATGAAAGGCGAGCATCGCGGTGACTTTTCTTTCGACGATACCGATCCCTATAAAATTATAGAAGGAGCTTCCTACTCGCTGGCCGTAAAATATGACGGGAACATGATCGATTATATCGGACAGTGTAATCCATATCATAGCTACCGCACAGGAACCGGATGGTTATCTTACTACTTGTGTAACCAATCAATG
>ENA-OQEB01000401-OQEB01000401.1-human-gut-metagenome-genome-assembly--contig:-NODE-401-length-18377-cov-1.442247_pt1 | contig 18377 bp, 25 predicted proteins | sample MGYA00242787_ERZ504619 | MGnify/ENA primary metagenome ERZ504619 (study PRJEB26092, sample SAMD00036317) | human gut metagenome | host: Homo sapiens | study: EMG produced TPA metagenomics assembly of... | reverse complement strand
CCGCATACTTATTGATGATTCTTGAAACATTTCCAGGGGACATCGGAGCAATACTTCCTTTGATTTTCGTATAGAATAAGGGCTGATCAGGAAGCATTTCCGGATGAAACTGTCTTAAATACTTTTTTTAAATGAGATACTGTTGCATCTGTAATGGATACGGAACGTTTCCTTATCACCTTTTCCATGTATGTGAATGCTTGGAACGGATGTAGTTTCAGGGATGATATCTTAAGTTCAAGAAGCTCCGCTATGCGAATCGCTGTATCATACAGGAGAATCATGATCATCCTGTCACGGTTTCCTTTTTGTGTATCTGGAGGAGCTGCAAGCAGGGCCTTCATATCCTCATCCTGAATGATCTGTTTTTCCTTTTTTGGCTCCTTCAAAAAGGGTGCATGAGATGCAGATAACGCTATAGACTGAAGAGAGATATCCATATCCGACGCATACCACAGATAGGCCCTTAGTGCAGCAAGCCGGTTGTTGCAGGTAAAAGCTTCGCATCCCTGGCTGTTCAAATATCCCAGATAATCCAGCATAAGTTCACTGGTGCAATCAGTAAACAGAAACTTTTTTATGGATATTTTCTGTACATTTGTCATGTATCTCCGGAATACAGTGAGTCCATCACGATAAGTTTCTATTGTATGTATGCTCCTTGCTGCCTGACAGGGAAGATAGTAGCTTAAAAAATCATTTGTCTTCGAGAAAAAGAGCTGGCAGTTCAAAGTTCTATTTTTCATCGGCCACCTCCGGTATTACGAAGGATGCAGACTGATCTTTTTGCTTGATGATGGAAAAGGCTTCTTCCACCTGGTGATAATAATAAAAAGTATCGTCCGGACTGGAATGACCAAGATACTTGCTTAGATAAGGCATCATGTTATCCAGTTTAACACCAGATTTCATCCATTCGTTCATTCTTAGTACCACAAACGTATGACGCAGAGAATGTACTGTTGGCTGGAGAACCCCTTCTCTGGCATAAGGTGTTTGCTCCCATGCCCGGTGGAAACGTTTCCCGACGGAAGCAACCTGCAGTACTTTTGCTGGATCGGATGCAGGAAAGAACCATTCCGATTTTATTTTATATTTAACTGTCATGATCTTTAGATACTCACAGCATAACTGTCGCAGATCGTCCGGCAGATAGACCAGACGGTCATTGCTGCCTTTTGACTGATAGATTTTTAGCACACCATTTTCCGGGTCGACCATATCCAGCCGTAGTTTTCTGGCTTCTGATACCCTGAGCCCACAGCAGAAAAGCATGCGAAACAGGATCCTGTATTCCAGAGCCAGCCTATGAAAGACCTCGGCATTTATGGCTGGCTGGTAACTGTCAATCTCCAGAAACAGGGACTGTATTTCTTCAATACTTAAAATTGTTTTTTAGCTCCGATCCACCATATCTTTCACCCGGGCACGGAATATACATTTCTCCGCATCAATGGCTGCCACAAAGCAGGAATACTGCCCGCCAATCTTGATGATGATCGGTCCGCCAGTTGTCGGAGATAAACGGTTCGGGTAAAAACAGTATACAGAGATATTGGGGACTCCCGGAATTTTTCCGATCCAGTTTTTCCCCTGCATCTCCACACACTCAATGATAATGTTGCTATGCAGAGGGAAACGTTCCTCGATACCGATCCATTCGGACTTTACACAATCTCTTCTGGAAACCAAAAACCGCGGCTCTTCCTCCGTAGATTTCGTCGTGTACCCTTTAATTTTCACATCAATGATCTTTCCGGAGACCGCCTGCTCCTTGATATTTGCCGCATAGCCATGGATCCATTCCGAATACGGCAGCACTCCCGGAATGGAAAGCCCCAAAATATCAACCACAATGTAATTCTGCAAATCCCGGCACAAAACACAATGGCCTTTACCTCTAACTCTTCCCCGGCCTCTATAGATTTTTTAATCTTCTCCAAAGCTGCCGGCCTGTATTCCGCCTGCGCGGCCCGGTAGCTTAAATAGACCGTCCTCTCCTCCCGGTCAACTCTGGTGATTTTTACATTATAACACCGTTCCAGGAGATACGTTGCGCCAAAAATTCCCTTATAAAGCGTGGACTCCTCAGTCGGCATGATCAGCTGAACATCCCCGTCATATGCCTGCAGCCCTTTTTCCTTAATTTCCTGGGTAAACCGGATGTCTGTCAAAAGTTCTCCCTTTTCCATCAGGTATTCGTACTGATCCAGTTTTTTCTGGCTTCTGCCTCCTTAGATTTCGCGGTGCCTCCTAAAAATCCCAATAATTCTAATCCAGTTCCATTCTCACTCATAAATTTGTCCTCTCTTCTTAATTTAATAATATTCCGATCCCCCAGGTAAACAGGAGAAAAAATCCCGGAATTCCCACAATAAATGTCAAAAAAATCCTGCGAAACAACAGCTTGTCCCTCCTCACCAGTAATAGAAGCAAAAAACCAATGACCAGAGAAAAGCCACTCACTGGCAGCGCTAGCATCCGCACCTTTCGGTAAAACTGTTCAAACAGTGCAAAGATCGTTTCCGTGACCCCACCATAAGCGGAACCGCTATAATCCTCCAGTTCCGACATGACGCGGTCATACGCATCCTCCAGCTTCCGTTTCTTTTCCCAGAGTTTTTCATTCATATCCGGAGCATGCAAAGTAATTGCCGGCCATGCCCTGATAAATTTTCCTGTAAAGTATCTGCACCAGGACTTAATCACCATCTGTACTCTCCACTCCTTCCATTCCAATATCCTCAAGATCTGCAAGGTCAGGCAGGTCATTATCACCATCTTGCGGATCCTGGAACACCTGACCAGTAAATGCCTTCATAAGTGGCGTTCCCTCCTTGATCGGTATGCTGGCAGCCACACTTCCCAAATCCGAAGCATTGATGAAGAAGCTCATCATCAAATTCTGTCTGCACGATCTCTTTTTGAACCATGTCCCCACTTATCAGCTGACCGGCCGGAATATCGGTTTGCGCATAATATACCTCATGCTCCAGGGCCTTTAATTCCTTTTCTTTCTTTTGCAGTTCATCTTCCGCCTGCCTGTTTTCTTCCTCAAGTCCTGTAATGAATGTATCTGCCTTCGTAACCATCCGGTTGTACCTGTTGTTTGCACTGCAGGCCGATACCATAAATCCCATGCATGCCACTAACAGCGCTCCCATCACTATCTGGATACCAAATTTTTTAAAAGTCCCGCGGCCGTTCTGAAAAACGCTGCTCAACGGAATCGCTCTTTTTATATTTTTCTTCCTTATATGTACCATCCAGAAGTTTTAAAAAGATCTGTCTGCATGCTTTTCCTGGATAAAATGGATTACTCTCATATGGAATTGCTGCAAGGATCGTATTTTCCGGCATAAGTTCCTTTACATCTCCCAAGTCCGAACCGCCACAGTGGGAACTGATCAGTACCCTGCACTCATCTTCCCCAGGCATTCCCTTTATATCTTTTAAAAGTTCTTTTAATTCATGCTGTTTCCATTCTGCCTTTGATGTTACAATGAAGCGGTTTTGCATCCTCGCATACACATGAAAGATCGTTTCCTGGTCCAGACACCCAAAATCATAGACAATAAAATCATATAAGGCTTATAGTCCAGCTGGAATTTCTGGAGTGGAACATGGTAATAGTAATCCAGCGTTCCGATTGCAAACTTTGTGATCCCATCCACCTGCTCTTCCTCCCGCTCCTGGCGGCAGAGTTGCTCAAAGCATCCATCCGCATCATCCAGTTCAACGATCGCAGCGCGCTTTCCCTCATGTGCCAATGTATTGGCAAGAAGAATGGAAATGGTTGTGCATCCAACCCTATGTTGGTCGCCATAACCCGATCTCACATGCCTGTCTCTTTGCCGGTTTACGTTCTGTCGGTTCCTCCTGTTTTCTTTTAAAAATCGCCGTATTGCTTTATTCTTCGGCTGCTCTTCCCCTCCCGTATCCGCTTTTTCACCTGCCTCCTCTTTCTCTGGCTGACCGGAGGCTTATAAAGGTATGCGTACTGTTCTTCCGCCATCTGACAGATCAGGGCAAAGCGCGGCTCCCGTTTTAACATTTCACATATAGGATCCGGGAGCTGGCAGACGATAGATGCCACCTGACTGGCCGGAATTCCATTTACCAGTACAGACATCCGCTGGATCAGGTCCGTGTACGATCCGTCATATTCCAAAAGATACTGGATACTGGCATTCACGTCCATATTGCGATACTGGACCACATGGTCCCCTCCGGCGACCCCGTAATAAGCCGGGCCTCTTTTTTCGTCCGGCCGTTGCAGTACCATTCTGCGATTTTTTCAAAACTGGCATCTTCCTGGTAAACCGCCGTGTATATCCCCAGGCTTTCAATTTCCTTCATATAGTCGCTGCCACGCATTTCAGAAACTACCACGAACACCTGTAAATCACCTTCCGCCGTAGAGCAGATCTGATCAATGTCGCGCGGGGAAAGTTTTTCCTGATCCTGGTACTGGCTGAGTACCACCGCGTGTATTTGTGGATTGGCCCGGACAGACCGGATCACACTGTCTTTTCCAGAGCGAAATTCTATTCTGTGGACCGTGACTCCGCGTTTTGCAAATACACTCCGAAGTTCTTCTGCTACCGAATCGCCATCCCCGCTCATTTCCGTTGCGATCAGAAGGTCTAATTCCTTTTCCATACTCACCTCTTTCTGCCAAATAGTCTGCGCAAAAATCCTCCAGAACATTTTTCTGGTTTCTCCAGTTCTTCATCTACCGCGACTGCTGCCCTGGCAAGTGTTCTGATTTCTTTTGAAAACAGGGACCCTTTTGTCACTTGATGCTGCTTCCCCGACATTCGCAAAACTTCTGGCATCCTGATTTGTATGTATGATACAGGTCGGTTCCATAGTTAGGATCCTGGCCACATGGGATATTCCAAGCTCGCATTTTTTATCATCAAGCGGCACCTGGTTTATAACCATCCGGATATTAGATTTATCTATCCGAAATTCACTAAGCACATCCAGGAAATTGCGGGCGTCCTGCACTGTGGACGTATCCAGGGAAAGGATCAGCAGGATCAGATCCGATTTTTCCAGGGGAATGACGGTCGTATCCTTTAATGTATTGCAATTGTCAACCAGAATCAGATCATAATCGCAGCGCCTCAGATTATCCATAATCGCCTCTGCAATCTCACAATCCAAACGCGCCGCTTCCATTGCATTATCACTTCCGGCCAGGATATGGATCTGCTCATCGTATTCGATTACATATCTGGATACGATGTCCGCCGGCGAATATGCAGGAATCGTATCCCAGCCGCTCCCTATCGTTACAGATACGTTTCACCCAGTCCATTACATTGGGCGATGGGCAGATACCAAACGCACTGTCCACATCCCCAAATTCCCAGTCCGCATCAAGCACCAAAATTTTAAGCCGTTTCCCATTTCTCTTCATGTTCGATAGGACATGGGCTAATTCCCTCACAATGGTAGATTTCCCTACGCCACCTTTGGGGGAATATACAGAGATCATCTGCTGCAATGACACGTTAGTAACCGGCTGGCTTAAACCAATCTGTTTATAGGTCCGCCGCACTGCCCTGTTTATCGTATGAGTTGGCGTTAGATCCTCTTCCGCCGGCATACGTCTGATAACGTTCTGCGGTTCCCGTGTTTCTGGAGCGGGTTCTACCGAGCTTTCTACAGGCAGCCACTGTGGGTTGGGGTCCTGTGTCTGGGTATCCGGCAAAGGGTCCGGCATTTCTTCTGGTTTGGCCGTGGCCGGTTCCGGGCTTAACGCTTCCTCTGTTTTCTCCACTGTCGCTGCAGGAATCTCTTCTTCCATTTTTTCTGCAGTATTTTCGTTAATTGCTGGAGCAATTTCTTCTTCATCAGCTTTTTCTTCTGCTGCTTCCAAAACCGCCTGCGCAGCCCCATCGTCAGTCACAGTTGCAGGTGCCTCCGGCAAACTATCCGGCGGCATATCCTGTTTTATCTGCTCTTTCGTATGGACATCCGCACTATTAAACAGATCCTCAAATTCACCAAAAAAGTCCTCCGGAAGGATCGCATCCAGTTTTTCCTGTACAGAAGGCTCTTTTTCCTCTGCTTTCTCTATTACGGATTCATTTCCTGAACAGGCGGTTGAGTGGCTACCCTATTGACCGGCAATCTTTCCTGTTCTGCCGTCCTGTCCAGATTTTCATGATCCGCAGCCGCTTCCTTTAATAAGTTCGAAGTCCGAACTGGTCTTGCCATAATCTACCTCCAAAAAATTACATTCAGAAACGGAAGATACTCCCGCAGCTGTGTGATCAGCGCGATCCCGATCTCCACCATTTCTTTACGCGGCCCCGGGAAACATACGGACGCAAGCCCCAGCAGGCAGAACCCGACAAAAATAGTGGCTGCAAGAAACCGGACAATCTGACCGGCTGCCTGGATCATAACAGTAAGCGTATTGGAATGCTCCACAATGATGATATCCGTTGAATCCTGCAGGCCATGCTGCGCTTTCAACCGTTCCGTCTCCAGACTTTTTCGTTTCAACCGTTTCTGTTTTCTCTTTTGTGTCCTTTTTGTAAATACGTTCATACTCCTCCGCTAAAACAATAAATGTTTACTCCTTAAATATTTTTCCATCCGGCCACGCTCGTCTTCCCGCAGCCGGTCTTCCACTGCCTGCTGATATGCGATCTGATCCACACGCTCCGGAGCATCCAGACTATCCAGTATCGTGTTCGTATACTGCATAAAAGCTGTTTCAATGATCTGCTCATTCGCAACCGCACGCTCCTCTTTTGTGGCATTTACCATGCTGTTTTTAAGCCCTGAATAAACCTGCCTTGCGCTCACCGCGCTGTCCGTATACGCATGGTGCATGGTTCTGCGAAATTCCGGCTTCTGGATTTCTGCCTCATAGAATTGCTGCATGATTGCCGCGTCTCATCCGAAACCGTGTCTGCATAGGTTACCTGTGGCCCAGACTGTACTCCCGCATCTTTTCCTACTGCTTCCACATCTGACTGGTAAGACGGCTGTTCCTTTGATCCCGGCCCGGAAACGTCTCTACAGATGACGGATTATTATCCTGTGACTGGGATACGGTCGTAACAGTCGGCTTTGATGAGGAATGTACATTCACTTCCAACATTTTTTGCGGTTCTTCTTCGTAAACATTCAGTCCTTCCGGATTGTTTCTGTAGGCTTCTGCCTTGTCTTTCAGGATCGTTGCTCCTTTCTGCAGCAGCGGGCCGCCCCTTCTTACAAGTTCGACACCGCCTTCATACACCGGTTCGGCCAGAACTTCGCCTAAAACACCTCCGGCATTTGCGCCCATTGCGCCGCCTATGGCTGTCATCTGCATCTTTGCTGCCGGAGAACTGAATGCGGTCATGGCCATCCCGGCCGTTGCTCCAAAGGTCATCCCGGCCATGGTGCCTGCCGCGGTTGTCGCACCTCTCACCCTGGTCTTTGCGGCTCTTTCCCGGTACAGCGCCGCTTTCCGTTCCAGGGATATATTCTTAAACTGCGGAGACTCAAAATTATCAATGGTCGCATATTGATCCAGTATCTCCTGCTCTTCTTCCGAGATACCATTTCCAATTCCGCTCACACCGCCTCCAAAACTGCTTCTGGATGGTGAAATCGCACTCCGGGCCCTGGCCGATAAAGCATCAATACGTCCAATTTCTTCCTTTGTCCGGGCATTCTCACCGCGGAGCCTGGACTGTTCCTCCATACGTACGGAGCGTGAATGCTCCGCTTCACCAATTCCCTGATCCAGTTCCCGGATCCTCGCATATCCGTCCGCCGACGGGGTATCCCCCCGTTTTTTCTGTTCATTCTGCTCCGCCTGGATCGCCTGTTTTTCCGCCTTCATGGACGCGATCTGTTCATTATCCATGGCAATTTCTTCCCCAATGGACGCGATTTTGGAATCATTGGAACGGATATGTTCATTTAAAGAATCCTTCTTGCGCCCAAGAGCATCAATACCACTGGCAATATTCTGTGCGGTCGCTGCAGCCTGGGCATGCGGGCTTTTTTCATGCATCTCCTCTTTCGGTGTGGCTGATAGCCAAAAGCAAAGGACGTTTCCGCATCATCCATATCCAGATCCGGATTTTCTCCTATGATATCTTCCATTTCACTCTGAAGTGCCTCACCTTTGTTGATATCTTCCAGATCTTGCTTTTTCTGGACATCTGCCAGGTCATCCGTCATATCCGCGTTTATCTTATCGGATTTTGCATCCGCAGATGCATGGGCCAGCGCACCGGCCGCCGCTCCAATTCCGCTTCCGATAGACCGCATCAGGCTTGTTGCCCCCATAATGGTTCCAAACCCGGCAAGTTCCATTCCCATTCCATTTCCAATATGTAAAAATCCACGGATGACGCCTCGCGCCGGTATGATACAGCCGCAGATAATGAGGGCGATCAGGCATAACCTTTACTTTCCTGGGCCGTCCCGATGATCATAAAAAACATGGGAATGAGCAGCAGGCAGGAATCAATCACAGGGTTTAGCAAAATTCCCAGCACCTGCCGCATCCAGTTGGATATCGTTCCCCGCTCGACCATTTCAAACAATGCAGCAAATGGGAACAGCAGCACCAAAACCACCATGCAGACGGCCGCGGAAATATAGCAGACTGCAAGGTACGCCTGATAAACGACCGCACCTACATATAACATCGAATTGATAAATACGACTTTCCCATTGGGCTTTGCCATTGCACGGAACTGGCTGATCAGGTTGTAGTCTCCTCCGGAGCCAAAGAAAAAGGCATAGGAATTATCCCCCATGTTGACGCCGGATCCGACGCTGTCAGCCACCTTAAGGATCAGCGACTGGCTTCCTGTCATGATCGCATGGAGCATGGCATCTCTCAGGTATAAAGCAATTTCTAAAAGCTGCGGGAACAGAATAAAACCGATGCTGCTGGCAACAAATAGTTTGCTCATGCCCAGCAGCCGTTCCTTGACCCGCGGATTGCCATTTGAGTAGAGGAAACCAACCAGGTAGTATAAGAATACTGGCACCATAAGCGTAAAAACCAGGTTCCGTAGGTACCCATACATGGCCATGCCCACCAGGCCATATATGTTGCCGGTCCCCATGTCAAAAGAAAACAACGCCACATCCCCGGTGCGGGCAGAGGCACCTCCCACTCTTCCAAATATGATCGCGTTTAAGTCACACCCAAAAGAAGTCAGCAAAAAATTCAGCCCGTCACCAATTCCAATACAGAACTCCCCAAGCAGTTCCGCAAAAATTCCTCCGTCCAGCATGTCCGGTGTACTGGAATCAGGTGCGTCCCCGGTGGAATCATAAATGCTCTGATCCGCCCGGTCCGTCCACGGCCCATCCGCATAAGAAGATACCGGTGCCATGCAGAATGTAAGTACAAATATAAGGAGCAGAAGTCGGATTGTTTTTCTGTTGATGATCTGCACATGTTTCATCTGCTTCATGCCCCCTGTTTCATCCTTGCGTGCTCTGCGATCTTTTCTACATCTGTTTCCACTACATCAAACTCACTGTCTTTTAAATAATCTGCCTGGATGAATACCGCGCGCTTTGTCGGAATATCAACCAGACACAATTCACCATATTTTTTCGCTTCAGAGGTGCCGCCCAGATTGAGTACCGTATCCACCTGGGACTGGTTAAGGTTCGTGGTATCTTTGATGTACTGCCCATCCAGGTAGTTATGACGGAACAGCATAAAGGTCTCCGTAGACTTTAAGATCTCCTCTGTATCCTGGTATTTTGCAAAATCCTTTACGGACTGAAGGATCAGCCATGGAGCCGTATGACGTTTACGCGCCACGCGGTATAAAGCATTTTCAAACATGCGTGCTCCCTCAAATTTCAGGATACGGTGTGCCTCATCCGTAGACACTAATGAGTTTCTTTGCCTTATTCGGATTGGTAGAGTTTTTTCTTGATAAAGTTTTCCTCGATATAAGACTGTACGACCATGATCATATTGATGCGCTCCGTCTCATCCGTGATCTGCGACAAATCGAAGTTATGGAATGGCAGCGACATATCAATAGAAAGCGTGGACTGGCAATCCAGGTATGCCTGGCTCCCATGGATTTCCCGCAGATAATAGATCTTGCCTTCTTCATGATTATTACAGATATGGACACCTCCCTCGGTTCTTTTTAATGTGGACAGCTCTTCTCTTGTAAATTCCTTCATGCAATGGGGACAGTAATACATTTCCCGCACACGATCCTCAAAAATATCCAACAGCAGGGAGAACGCATTCTCTTTGAAGCTGTCCGTATTCTCCCGCGCATCCAGTAATATGGCCCGGTAAAAATCATGCATCTGGGCAGCCGCTTTTTTCTCCTCCCTGACCCAAAGGATCCGCCGGATGCCGGTACTGTTTCATAAAGAGACGCCGCATCCTTGTCCCGTAGGCCGCAGTCAGCATAGATTTTCCGCACATTTTTTGAAATAATGGATTTAATACGGGAATATTCCGTCGGCTCAAATTCACCGACCATGCCATTGGTCGTAAAACTGGTTGCCAGTACCATCAGGATATTCGTCATGTCCACAATCTTTTCTTCCAGATACAGCGTTGGTATCTCCTCTCCGGTTGCCCGGTTATATTCATACTCATCGCTGATCTCAAAAAAATTAAGTTGGGAGTCGGAATAATTGGAAATCAGATAATTGACTCCTCCAACGCTTCCGCCACTATGGAATACTCACCTCTCTTTCCATCGCCAGGAAGCGGTTCATAGTCAATGTTTGCGATATGCACGCCGAAATCCACCTGCCTGGAAACAGCTGCTTCACGGTTGCCGACTTTCCATATCCGGACTGGCCCGCGATCACAGCTCCGTAGGAGAAATGAGTCTTATCAAACGGATCAAACGTAACCGGCATTCCAGAGTAGATAGATCGGCCAAACACGCAGCCCTTTTCATGGAAATATTCACTTGTGGTATGGTTAAAAATCAGGGATAAATAGGCCTGGCTTAAAATATGTCCCTTGATCGGCTTTTTACTCACACTCAGATTTTTTCCCGACAGATATTTTTGCTTCAAAGATCTCATTGAGCGGGAGGGATGTAAAAAAAGCTTCCTTGTGCATCGCATAGCAGGAACGGAAACCGATCCCCTTTCCCCTGGAAATAAACTCTGAAATCCGCTCTGTTAAGAGTTTTAAGCTTTCCGCGCGGATCAGGAATAGAAAATATGTTTCAAACAGGGTTGACTGGTCAGAGTCGATCTGTCTGGCCCACCGCTCTGCATCCGCAATCTTTCCATCCAAAATTCTGAGCCTGTTTCTGTCCCGTTCCCCGGACCGTTCCATATCCAGTGACCGGATCCGACGATTGATCTTTTTCTGGGATTCCTCTAAGAGCGGGTCTATGATGACCGTGGACTCCACATAGTCCATATTGAAGATCCCGGCAAAGCTATGGGCAAACCGTCCCTCCACTGGAAGCTTGTCGATATAGAGACCGGCATAATAAAGTTCAATCCCGTTATCATCCAGTGTCATGTAAGATACCGGCATGGTATTTGCGCCATCCGGTGCAAGCACCTGTAAAATCCCGGCACGCTCTTTTATGGGCTTTGGCACGTTCCTCGTCCCGCTATGGAAAACAGTACCTCCTGTTTTGTCTTCCGCCTCTTCTTTCTTCTGCTTTTTCTTAGACCAGATATGCACGATCAATAATGTCACGCCCGACAAAACGCAGATGCACAAGCTGAACATCATAAGAAAATCAACCATTTTGCAGTCCTCCGTATAACATTTCATCAATCAGTTCGTCCGTAAAGGATTCCTCTAAATCCGTATCCTCCCGGTACGGCATGATCCGGCTGTCCCAGTTGGACTCCAGCAGATCATCAAAATGGAAACGATTTCCAGAAATTGGGTGATAATGCGTATGGAGCATATTAAAGAGCTCCGCTTTACTGCAGGGCACCGCTTTTACGTCACACTCCGCCAGGTTGTGAAGCAGCTTTTTGATATCTTCCTTCAAATGTTTCGCTGCTTCCTGATACAGCTCCTCCTTGGTTAGGATGGCTGCCAAATCCGGTGGCGCGCTCCAGGAAACCACATACGTTTGAATAAGGTTCTGCCTGGCAGCATCCGGTCCTGACACTTTCGCGATATAGGCCAACTGACTTTCCACATGACGGATACGCCAACTGTATGCTTTTATTTTTTTCTGGAGCAGGAGCAGCTGTTTGGAACGCTCCCTGGTTTCTATGGAATCAAAATCACTCCTTACTGTTTCAAATTCTTTTCGGAGGGCTTTATAGTCTTCATTTGTCTCAAAGAGCATGTCCTGCAGTTCGGTTAAGATCCGCTCATATTCCCGGACAGTGCCATCCATATTGATGTCTTCCCCGTATATGCGGTATGTAACCCTGGATGTAAATTCCGATATAAAGGCAGCATAGTTATTTTTGACCCTTACTTTTTCCCCAATCGGCTTTGTGTAAAAGTCGCTGCCACCGCATTTTAGTACCACAATAAATTTCTTCCCACCATTTGTCACGATGAAGCCCGGCCCGATCTCATCAATCGGTACCAGTTCATCCGTCTGGGAAAACAGCCCTCTTTCTTCTGTTTCTGCCTTTTTTGTCTTTAAGCTCTTTTCCTCATCCGGATAAGCCAGATGGCAGCTATTCCCAGAACCAGAATGGTCAGCCCTAAAAACGCAGCCGTAAGCCGGGTAAAATGATTGATACTTTCCACCTAGAATTCTTCCTCCCATTCCGTGTCTTTGTAATAAGTTCTGCGGTTTAGCCGATGCGCAATCAGGCTGATGATCAGCTCATCAGCCGTACGTCCGCCAAATGCCAGCAGGGAGCTTCCAAAATCGGGAACCGGAAATGTGACCCCGATAAAAAGACCTACCTCAAGCATCACGCCAAGCCACACACCCAGAAAAGCCAGATGGATCATTGCCGTGATTTTAAATAGCAGATAGGCAATCACCCCGCCGCCCAAGCACACCAGTAATGATTTGTTTGAAAAGATCCACCATTTTGTCACATCCGTAAAATCCGGTGGTTTAAGTTCTGTCAGCTGATCCATGCCATTCCTCCGTTTCTAATCCTGCAGCATACCCAAAAACAAATTGATAAGTCCCACAAAGCAGCTGATACAGAAGAACACGATCACTTTCGTTCCCACCACGTCAATAAATTGATGTTTACCCTGATTGGTATCATTTGCTGCCAGTTTAATACCTGCTATGATCAATGACAGAACCATTCCCCCTATGGATAGATACAGGCATAAACTGTAAAAGGAAGCGATCGGGCTCTGTAACGCTTCACTGTCACTAAACCCAAAATCGGATACCTGATCGTATGGATCCAGCTCGATCTGCCATCTCCCATTCCAAAATCCATATCCGACAGTCCCGCGCCGGTTGAAGACTCTGTGATTTCTGCCGTTTCGGTTGATTCTGCCGGTTCCGCATAAGCACTCATTTTCATCGCACCTACCAGCAGAAAAGAACTCGCTAAAACAATTCCGATCCATGCGCCTGGCCACTTTTTTCTACTGGAACGCATCGCCAGCCGCCTTATAAACCAGACTTACAAAGAAGATTGCCCCAAACGCGCAGATCATGCCCACGAAGATCCGGAATATCTTCTGCTTTGTTTGCTTTGCGTCAGAGGTATCACCAAATGACAGTTTTACGCCTGCATAGATAAACAACAGCACAAAAAGTCCCACTGCCACCACAATCGCAAAAGCATAGCCGCTTCGGAACACATCCTGCACCTTCGTGATCGCTTCCGTAAAAAGTCCTCCGCTTGTCGCATCTTCTTTCATCCAGTTTGCATCCTGGACCGTCTCCGCATAAGAGCAGATCGTCATCATTCTACTTAAGACTGCAGCTGCATGGCCAGAAGTGCCTTCCTTCCATTTTCTTTCCATCTTCTGAACATTCCTAATGTCCTCCTTCATCTTTTCTATTGCTTATGAACAGTTCCTGCCCATATCCAGTGCCCCAACCTGGTTGGAATACTGGATATACGCAGAACAGTCAGAAATTCATGGGAAACTGCCGCAGTTGCAGCAGTCTTCCCATAAACAAATTACTCGTTGGAATCTTCTTCGAAACTTTCTTCCGTTTCTTCTTCCTGTGTTTCCTCTTCCTGAGTTTCTTCCTCTTTTGTCGACTGATTTCCCGGGCCCGTATGCAGCGTTACCAGATGAATGAAATTATTTTCATCATCCTTGGTCCAGATGCACCAGCTTATAAATTTTCACATCCTCCGTATAAGGTTTCAGAAAATTCATAAACAGGGACAGCTTCTCGTAAAAGCACTCTCCGCTTTCCGCAGTCGTCTTGACATCAATAGCTGATACAAAATTTTCATTTTTCATATCCGAAATGCTCATCGTCTGTCCTTCAAATGAAACTTTTACCGTATCAACCTTCTGGGCACCTGCATTCATAACGCTAAGCGCGCGTCTTAAGCTGTTGCTGTCTGCCTGAAATTCATACTGCACGGTTTCCGTATTTCTGAAAGCCGCTTCATACATCCGCTTATCAACAGCACTCTGTATATTCAGGCGAAGCTGATAAATCGCATCCGGCCACTTAAGAGCGATACCAATGATGCTTTTATGCTCCTCATCAAACTGAAATGAAATACCGAACTGGTTATATTTGTTGCATGCCAGAATCTTGATCAGGGTTCCCGGGTGGATCGTCAGATAGGTTGAGATTGCATCAACATAAGGTTTATAAACTTCCTCTTTCACCTCAGACCGGTCTTTACTTTCAAAACGGACCATCGTTGGAGATAAATCCACCGTTAACATCGTGTTCTGGCGATCCGTGGATGCCATTTTCAAAATCGGGCCCTCTCCGGTTAATACCGGAAGGAAGCCGATCCCGCTTTTTGTAGTTGCCATATGGGGTAAATACTGTGAGATCTTCTCCAATGGAATGCTCATACTAAATGCATCCGTTTTCGGATTTTTCACTTTGGTCGGCTCTTCCACGAAGCTTACCGGGATCTGAATTGCCGGCTTTTGGGAAAGCAGGGTCACCTGCTTTTCCTCAAACTGCATATACACAATGTCTGTCTGCTCCGCAACAGCCCTGACCGAACCGGCAAACCGCGCCGGCAAGTAAACGGAAAGTTTCTCAACCGGCACCACTTCACCCTTTTCATCAAGTCCTTTGATCTTAGCCTCGAACTTCACGCTGGCGGTGGTCGTTTTTCCCTCTACGGAAAACATACACGGGTAACCTTTTGCCGTTGCCTTATTACTGGCCAGAAAGCTGATAACCCCCTCTTCAATCGTGATCTTATCCATCAGTTCCAACATCTTTTCGCTGGTAGCTGCAACGATCATCATCTTACTCATATGTTTCCCCTTTCTCTTCCACTGAATTTTCCAGTTCATCTGTTAAGATACGCTCATGCGTCTGCGTATCCATTTCATACATTTCCAAAATCATCCTTTTGGCTTCATTCATGGTGCCGTCCGTATCTACCTGGCCGCCATCCCACTCTGAAAAATCGGAATGGTATAACTGGTAATCATAGCCACCTTCCGAAACCTGAACATATAAATAGCCCTTATTACCCAACTTCCAGGCACACTCATCTTCCGTAATCTCCGGCTCCGGAGCACAGGTTGCCTGGCATCGTTCCAGACGTTCTGCCAATTCGCAGATATGGTAAACTTCACTGCCAAAACGCAGATGATACTCATCCATACATCCGCAGGCCACAATGACTGTGCTGTTCGGATACTTCACCTCTACATACGCACCATCCGGGATCTGAAACAGCTCCCGGTAATTCGGATCAATGAAGCGGATCATGCGTGTTTCATCCGCTTTATCATTTTTATATCGGTTCATAACGTCCTCCTTTTTAGAAATCAAACAAAGAAAAAATATTTGCCATACCTGCCATGGGCTGCTTTTGTGGCACTACCACTGCCGGTTCCTCGTTTTCCGGCTCCTGCAGATCCATAAAATCTTCATCCCACTGGCCGAACAGATTTTCAAACAGCTCATCTTCCTTTGCTTTTTTACGTCGTTCTACCTCTTCTTTTCCAAGCAACTCCTCGTATACCTGCATCGTCACATACGACTCAGCCTGTTTGTCAGAGCTGTGGAGCACATCAAACATCTTTTGCAGGGCACTTCCAGACTTTACATCCTGATCCGCCAGGCTTGATGCCAGTGCAACCCTCGCATCGACACCCTCTGCCATGGCAGAAATTCCTTCCACGGAGAACTTTCCCTGAATGGCTGCCGTTGCAACCTGCTTCTCCGCGATCAGTTCAATCACTTTCGCCTGCGCGGTTCCTTCGTAAGCCATATAGTACGTTCTGCATTCCATGGTCTGGTTCATCCGGTAGTGACGCCTGGAAGCCTGCCAGACAGTAAAAAGACTGTATCCCAGCTGATAAAAGATCAGGGTCGGATAGTTGTACTTCTTCTCGCCTTCCGTCCAGCACAGATCAACTCCTGTCTCGATGAGTTTTGGATTGGTGATAAATACTTCCACGCCGTCCTTTGCCCGCTCACGGATCCAGGTTTCCCTCTTTAATGCTCCCGGGCTCTCCGCTTCCACAACAACGGCAAAGATCCCCGCGGCTTCCAAAATATCCCGGAGCCGGTGTGTGACATTCCATTCATTTTTTCCGGAGCATTCAGCGAATACTACGGATTTTCTGCCTTCCGAAAGCTCTGATTTTATCAGTTCAATGAGCTTTTCTTCTTTCGGCAGCAGTTTTTCTCCCGAACGGTATTCATCGTGCTGAGCGGCTCTGATCAGAATGTCTCCATCAACCGGATTACGGATCTCTTCGTTGCCATACGGCATGTCCGGATAAAAAAGCCCATATTGTAATGCCTGGCTGAGTAACGCAAATCCACCGCTTTCTCTTCTTTTTGCATACGCAGTCAGTCTTGACACCAGAATGGAATGATCCCGGGCCACCTCTCTTGCCATCGGAACGGTCACAACCATCTCCTTTAGATCCGGCAAATAGGATGACATGTCCGAAAGGTCCAGAAAAACGGCACAATCCAGCAAAAAGTCTGTAAAGATCGTAGGGCTGATTCCCGGCTTTGTCTTTGGCGACGATAAACTCCGGCCGCGGGCAGATACTTTCTCCGCAAGATCCTCCTCCGAAGATGATCCCGCATATTCATAGCGCTGCTCCACTTTTCCGTATTGCTTGGAAAAATTCGCAACATCTGTCCAGCGGTACCCCTTCGATGTCATTTTCCACGGTGCCAGCCGGTAAATCAGGTAATAAAGATCCTCTGTCTTTCCGCCGGCGATGGTTCCAGTCAGTGCAAGCTGTTTCTTCGTTGCCTTGATCAGGCAGTGCATTGCATTTCCCTGGGCACTGTCTCCGTCCTTACACACATGGCACTCATCAAAAATAGCGATGTCAAAATACCCTTTCATGTATTTTTTAATATACGAAGCAGGCGAGTATTTTCTTACCCCATCTCTTTCTGAAACAGATATCGGTTCCGTCTCATTCTCTGCGTAATACTTTCTTGCATATTCTTTATGTACCCAGACCGTAGTCTTTCCTTTTTGGGCTTTGTTTCTGAAGTATGTTGCCCGGTACCAGGGGCTGATTTTCTTTGCACCGATGTTTTTTACATGCGGCATCCATAAAGATTCCCCACACCAGATGCAGTTGGAATTCCTCCCTGTTTTATACGCAAAGTCGTTAGCAGTAAGCCCGCAGATACCGCCTGACGCTGTATAGGCAGCAAGCACCTCTCCACAATACGGGCATTTCATTCCATAGATTGTCTCGATCTTAGTTGTCCCTTTTTCAAAGTCTTACCGCCGCAGGAAACACATTTTCGGACGGGCATATTTTCTACTCCGCAGTCTGGATTCCTGCATTTTTTCATATACGCCATCTTAGCAATTTCCTTTTTCGGTACCGGCTTCAAACTGTAGGAAAGCTTTGCAAAATCTTTCGAGAGGATATAAAATTCTTTTCCAACCCTCAGACTTCCGCGCTTTCTAAGCTCCAGCAACTGGGAAAAATCGGTTATGATCGTTGCCTTTGCATATGGGATCTGGCGTTCAATCTCCCCTTTCCATTTTTCAAGGAGATGACCAGGACACATAACGAGGTTCCTATACTTCACCAAAGACTCATCCATATAAATATCTTTGAGCGCTTTGTGGCTGCGACGCATCTCCTTCTGCACAAAATAGCTTTCACAGATTGCAGCAGCCTGCGCTGTCTTTCCTGTGCCCATGCCCTCACAGATGATGGAAAAAGGTTGAACCATTTAAGAGGTGTGTGGTAACACCATTCACCATGGCCGCCTGCTGAGGTAAGCGATAGAGTTTAGTGTAAATGCATCCACCTCACCTTTCAGTTC
>ENA-OQEB01000400-OQEB01000400.1-human-gut-metagenome-genome-assembly--contig:-NODE-400-length-18402-cov-1.571053_pt1 | contig 18402 bp, 21 predicted proteins | sample MGYA00242787_ERZ504619 | MGnify/ENA primary metagenome ERZ504619 (study PRJEB26092, sample SAMD00036317) | human gut metagenome | host: Homo sapiens | study: EMG produced TPA metagenomics assembly of... | reverse complement strand
ACCGAAGGCCGTGTAATCTTACAGCGCATGAATAAAAATATTTTTAAAAACCCGGAAGAGTTAATGGAAAATATTTTAGGAGTGACATCATTTCTCCGTAAAAAAATCATTGAAAACGGAGGTGATCCTGAACGAGAAACATTAAACGTGATTCCGACCAAAGACGGAAACTCATATTTTGTGGATTCCGAGGGTGAATACTGGAGATGTTATAATTTTATTGAAGGTGCTACAAGTTACGACCAGGTAGAAAGTGAGGAAGACTTTTATCAAAGCGCAGTCTCTTTTGGTAATTTCCAAAGATTACTGGCCGATTATCCGGCAGAAACCCTTCATGAAACGATCAAAGGATTCCATGATACAAAAGCCCGCTTTGAAACATTTAAAAAAGCTGTAAACGAAGATATTTGCGGACGTGCACATTCTGTTCAGGATGAAATTCAGTTTGTTCTTGCTCATGAAGATCTCGCAAATGCATTTGGAGATATGCTTGAAAACAAAGAATTGCCACTTCGTGTAACGCATAATGATACAAAATTAAATAACATTATGATCGATAACGAAACCCACAAAGGAATCTGTGTCATCGATCTGGATACCGTTATGCCCGGTCTTGCCATGAATGACTTTGGTGATTCAATCCGTTTTGGTGCAAGCACAGGTGCAGAGGATGAAACTGACCTGGATAAAATCCAGTGTGATATGAACTTATTTGATATTTACGCAAAAGGATTTATTGAAAGCTGTGCCGGAAAATTAACAAACAAAAGAAATTGAATTGCTGCCTCTTGGAGCCAAAGTAATGACCTTCGAATGTGGTATGAGATTTTTGACAGATTATCTGCAGGGAGATACTTACTTTAAGATTCACCGTGAGAATCACAACCTGGACAGATGCCGCACACAGTTTAAGCTGGTATCTGACATGGAAGCAAAATGGGATACCATGAATGCCATCATTCAAAAATATAAAAAAACGCACTAATACAAAAAAGGGGGGGCTGGTCACCTGAACCGCCCCTCTTGCTTTCTTACGGATTCTATTCCTGCATCTTCTCTTTATAATGATGCGCATCCTCCAGCATCATATCTTTCACCTTCATCAGACGGATCTGAGTGCTTCGTTCATGCTCATCTAACTTCATGGTAATATATTTAATGTTCTCTTCTGCCTCCGGAATAATCACATGTTCCAGCGCGTTGACACGTCGCCTTTGTCTTTTCAATCTCTGCTGCCATCAACTGGCATGCCTTTTCACATTCTGCCAGCCGGATCATGTCCGGCAGGATATCTGCCAGAGACTTTACTGCTCCGTCCAGATCACTGGATGTAAATGCAAATCCATATGAATAAATGTCATTTTCATCCGCAGTTCTCGTTTGATATGCAAATGTCGGAATGTTGACACTCATGATATTCTTTTCCCCGGGTGTCAGTGTGATCCCCTGCTTTGGTGCCATCAATGCAGTATTCAGTGCCGCCTCAGACATCCCCGCTTTGGCAATGACAAAATTTTTATTTGCTGCGAGAATCCCGGCTTCCACTTTTTTACGCACTTCCATGTTTTCCCGCACCAGATCCAGATACTGACGCATCAGCTCATCCCGCTTGTCTTTTAAAAGCTTATGTCCGCGGATTGCCGTGATCCGCTTTTTTTTCAGACGGGTCAATTCCATACGGGTAGGATTTACCTGTTTTGATGCCATCGTTTCTCACCTCTCTTTCCGGGCATAACATTTATGCCTGATAATACTGATCCAAAAACTTGTCGTCGATACGCTTCAACTCGGTTCTTGGCAGCATGGAAAGGAGTTCCATCCGATGTTCAACGTCTCTTCAATGCTTCGATCCGTATTGTATCCCTGAGAAACATATTCTTTTTCAAATGCATCTGCAAATTTTGCATACATCAGGTCAATCTCAGTCAGCGCCGCCTCTCCCAGGATCACCATCAGCTCTTTTGCATCTTTTCCGCGTGCATAAGCTGCAAACAACTGATTCATGGTATTGGAATGATCAGCTCTGGTCTTGCCCTCTCCGATTCCTTTGTCTTTCAGACGGGAAAGGGACGGCAGTACATCGATCGGAGGTGTCACGCCTTTTCGGTACAGCTCCCTGCTCAAAATAATCTGTCCTTCTGTAATATATCCGGTCAGGTCAGGGATTGGATGGGTTTTGTCATCCTCCGGCATGGTCAGGATCGGAATCATCGTGATACTTCCCTTTTTGCCGTTCTGACGCCCCGCACGCTCATACATCGTGGCAAGGTCTGTGTACATATATCCCGGATATCCACGTCGTCCCGGCACTTCTTTTCGTGCTGCAGACACTTCACGCAGCGCATCCGCATAGTTGGTGATATCTGTCAGAATGACCAGCACATGCATATCTTTTTCAAATGCCAGATATTCCGCAGCCGTCAGCGCCATTTTCGGCGTTGCGATTCGCTCAATGGCCGGGTCATTTGCCAGGTTTACGAACAGAACCGTTCTGTCAATGGCTCCGGTCTCCTTAAAGCTCTCCACAAAGAAGTTGGACTCTTCGAAAGTAATTCCCATCGCAGCAAATACAACCGCAAATTTTTCATCCGTTCCCAGTACTTTTGCCTGTCTTGCAATCTGGGCAGCCAGTTTTGCATGGGGCAGTCCGGATGCTGAAAAGATCGGCAGTTTCTGTCCACGTACCAGTGTATTTAATCCATCGATCGCAGAGACTCCGGTCTGGATAAATTCCTCCGGATAGCTTCTCGCGGCAGGATTCATCGGAAGTCCGTTGATATCCATCCGTGCCTGCGGCAGGATCTGAGGTCCATTGTCAATAGGACGACCCAGTCCGTCAAATACACGGCCCAGCATATCCTCAGATACACCAAGCTCCATGCTTCGTCCTAAGAATCTGACCTTACTGTTGGACAGGTTGATTCCTGTGGAGCTTTCAAACAACTGTACCAGTGCATCGCTTCCATCGATCTCCAGCACCTTGCACCGTCTTGTCTCACCGCTTGCAAGCTCGATTTCCCCCAGTTCGTCATAAGTTACATTTTCTACACCGCGCACCAGCATCAAAGGTCCGGCTACTTCCTGTATGGTTCTGTACTCTTTTGGCATTTAGAAGCCTCCTTCCCCTGTGCAGCAGAAATTTCCGCATCCAGTTCCTGATTTACTTTCTCGTATTCTGTATCCAGATCGTCCTCGTGCACATATTTAAAACGTCCGATCTGCTCTCTGACCGGCATATTGATCAGATCCTGCAAAGATGCACCACCTGAAAGTGCCTCCACTGCCTTCTCATAAAATGCCATGACCAGCTTCATCATCATATGCTGTTTTTTCAGCGAAGTATACGTATCGATCTCATGGAAAGAGTTCTGATGCAGGAAATCTTCACGGATGGATCTGGCCGCCTCCATTTTCAGCCGGTCACCCGGTGAAAGAGCATCCATACCTACCATTTTTACGATCTCCTCCAGCTCTGCCTCTTCCTGCAGAAGTGTCATCATCTTCTGACGGCCTTCCATCCAGTCAGATGCCACATTGGCATTGAACCATGTCTCCATATCATCCAGATACAAAGAATAGCTGTTCAGCCAGTTAATTGCCGGGAAATGCCGTTTGTAAGCCAGTGCGGAATCCAGTCCCCAGAATACTTTCACGATACGAAGCGTTGCCTGAGAAACCGGCTCGGAAATATCTCCTCCCGGAGGGGATACCGCACCGATTACAGAAAGCGCACCTTCTCTTCCATCTTTTCCAAGTGAGATCACATGTCCGGCTCTCTCATAGAACTGCGCCAGCCGGCTTCCCAAATATGCCGGATACCCTTCTTCACCCGGCATCTCTTCCAGACGTCCGGACATCTCACGAAGGGCCTCTGCCCAGCGGGATGTAGAATCTGCCATCAATGCCACCGAGTATCCCATATCACGGAAATATTCTGCGATCGTAATCCCGGTGTAAATCGAAGCCTCACGGGCTGCCACCGGCATATCCGATGTATTTGCGATCAGAACCGTTCGCTGCATCAGAGACTGGCCTGTCTTTGGATCCTTCAGCTCCGGAAATTCATTCAGAACATCCGTCATCTCATTTCCACGCTCTCCACATCCGATATACACCACAATATCTGCCTCTGCCCATTTTGCAAGCTGATGCTGAATGACAGTTTTACCGCTTCCGAACGGTCCCGGCACGGCTGCCACACCGCCCTTTGCAATCGGGAAGAACGTATCGATCACACGCTGCCCGGTTACAAGCGGCATCTTCGGCGGAAGCTTTCTCTGATACGGACGCCCTTTACGGACCGGCCATTTCTGCATCAGGGTAAGCTCTCTGTCCTCCGTATCAGTGGCAACAACGGCAACCACTTCTTCAACCGTAAATTCTCCTGCTTTGATCTCTTTGACCGTCCCTTTTACTCCATAAGGAACCATGATCTTCTGCTGTACCACAGGCGTCTCCTGGACCGTACCGATCACATCTCCTGCTTCGACTTCATCTCCGACTTTAACAGTCGGAACAAACTCCCATTTCAGATTTCGTTTCAGAGACGGAACTTCCACACCACGCTTCAGACTGTTGCCTGAAATTTTCATGATATCATCCAGCGGTCTCTGGATTCCATCGTAAATGCTGGTAATCAGCCCCGGTCCGAGTTCTACGGACATTGGCACTTCCATGGATTCCACCGGCTCTCCCGGTCCGAGTCCGGATGTCTCCTCATATACCTGAATAGACGCCTCATCTCCGTGCATCTCTATAATTTCGCCGATCAGTCTCTGCTTACTTACACGCACGACATCAAACATATTCGCATCGCGCATTCCAGAGGCAATGACCAGCGGTCCTGCTACTTTTTTAATTACGCCTTTACTCATTGCCGAATCTACCTCCCATTATTCCTGTGAGAACAGGATATCCGAACCGACTGCCTGCTCCACGGTTTTTTTCACGCCTTCTACACCTGCTCCTGTATTGCCGGATACACCCGGTATCTGAATGATGGCAGGCATGACCTGTTCTTTATATCGTCCGATCTCTTCCGGCAGTTCTGCCGCCAGAGCCTCTGTAATGTAGATAATCCCGCACTCCAGGGCCAGCTGGCGCAGTTTTTCTTTCCCTTCTTCGGCATCTCTGACAGGCAGATCGAAAGACCCAGTGTCTGGAAGCCGTAAATGCTGTCATAATCTCCGATTACTGCTATCTTATCCATACATCTCCCTGATCCTTTCCCGAATTGCCTCCTCCGGAAATTGATTCTGTTTTCCGGTCAGAATGATTCGAACTGTCTTGATCTCATTTTCCCGCGCCACAATATATGCCACCAGCGGTCCCACAGAAAATGCCTGATATTTCTGCGGTCTCATGGTTTCGATCATCCGGTTGTCACACCACCGCTCAAATGCGGACGGTGACTCTGCCAATGCTTCTGCCCCACCTGCATAGGCAGTTGTGAGCAGATAATCCCGGATCGCATCCATGCCGTTTGCCGCTGCTTTTGCCAAAAACTCCACCTGAACTGTATCGCAGGGTGCCAGAGCACGCTTTAAAAACTCCTGGCTTTTTCCTGTTTTCTGAGAACGGACTGCAATCTTGATATCTGCGATTGCTACCACAGACTCTGCATAATCACGGATGATCGCATCCTCCGCGTTTCTTCCGGCCTCAGAAATCGCTTCCAGCGCTGCCCGATCCACGATCACATCACACAACTGTCCGTCACCGGTATGAAGCAGCACGTCATACGCTTCCTGAGCTGCCTCTGACATTGCCGGCGGAAGACGCCAGAATTCTTTATTCTTTACGATCTCCAGCATCTGCGCCCCGGGAATGGAACAATCATTGTAAAAAACATTCCGATCCTCTGTCCCTGTACATACTGCTTTGATTGCTGCTTTTACATTGTGAAACACTTTTGTGTAGGACATCACATCAAAAACAGACAAATCCGGAGCGATATCCGAGATCACTTCCCAGATTTTCTCCTCTTCCCGCTGCAGCATCTTCACCGGATCGTGTGCATCCGCCGGATCTCCCCATCCCTTCTCGCTCAAAAGCTGAAGGCACTGTGTTTCGTTCTGACACGCTATCAACTGTTCAATGACACTTTGTGTCAACAGAGAACTCTCCAGCGCCCGTATGCGCGCAACCGCGTAGGTATATTCCAATTCATTCAAGACGAATCCCTCCTTCTCGCTTTCTTTTGCTGCCTGCAAAAAACGGCTGCGCTCTATACAAATAATATTTTCTGTACAACATCCGACAATTCATCCTGCTTTGTGTGGAACATTGCCCTGATCGTACAATTTTCTTCAATCCCGCCATAAACCAGCACAAATCCGCCGTCCATATCCTTCGGTTCTTTCGAAACCACAAGATGACCGCCTTTTTTCTGTGCCGTCTGTTCAATCACGTCCTCAAATTTCTGCGGCATACGCGCAAGATCCGCAGCAGAAAAATAGATTGTTCCCTCCTGCGGAAGTGCATATGTTTCCAGCAGCTTCTGAAGCATCTCAAAGTATGATTCCGGTTCCAAATGCAGTACCTGCTGATATGCCTTGTTAAGAACCTCCTGTATCACTTCCTGTTTTGCCTGCAGAAGAGCCTGCTTTCTCTGCATTTCACTGGAAGATGCAATGCGCTGTGCATAGTCTTTTGTCTCGTCTTCCGACTTTTTAGCCATGACTGCGCTCTGTTCCTCCATCTGCTCTCTTGCTTCTCTTAAAATCTCTTCCGCCTTTGTCCTGGCTTTCGAGATCTGTTCTTCCGCTGAGTGATTCGCTTCGTCCAGAATCTGACGTTTCATATTCTCTAATCCACTCATCCTTCATGCTCTCCTTTTTCGTTCACTTTGGCTCACTCATTTACACCTGAATTCCGCTGACAGCCAGGAAAGAGATCAGAAGTGCAAGGATTGCATAAGTCTCTACCATCGCCGGAAACAGCATTGCTTTACCAAACTGCTCCGGTCTTTTTGCAATGATCCCGATCGATGCTGCGGCTGTCTTTCCCTGCGATCTTCCGGAAATCAGACCTACAATTCCGATCGGAAGGCAGGCTGCCAAAATCAGAAGTCCGGTTGTCACATCCACCTCTGCAAGTCCTCCGCCAAGAATTCCGATTTTAGACAATGTGATAAATCCAATCAGAAGACCATAGAGTCCCTGTGTACCAGGAAGAAGCTGTAAGATCAATACTTTCGCGAATTTACCTGGATCCTCTGTTACAACACCTGCTGCCGCCTGACCTGCGATTCCAACTCCGATCGCAGAGCCTGCACCTGCGAGAAGTACTGCGATTGCCGCACCACAAAGTGCATACACGATTCCTAAATTTTCCATAATGCTCATAACTAAGATTCCTCCTTAACATCTACATATTTTGTATCCGGGGTGAACGGATGAATGCTCTTCCGCCTCCCTCGTAAAATTTTCCGAAAAACTCCACAAACTGCAGACGATTCGTGTGTACATATGCTCCCAGCAGATTGATTGCCAGATTCAGCGTATGCCCGATTACAAAAATAACGAGAAACAAAATCACGCCTGCAATATTGTTTGGCAGCATGCTGCCCATCTGATTGATCACCGATGCGATTACTCCTGTTGCCAGTCCCAGCGCCAGCAGACGGGAATAGGACAGCACATCACTGAGCCATCCGGTAATGTTGTACAGATCATAAGCACCAAGCGCAAGACGCAGCGCCGGATTTTTCTTGTCCCTGCCGGACATCAGCAAAATTCCCACCGCACCCGCGATCGCCAGTCCCTTTGCCACCAGGTTCACTGCATCCGGAAATACAATCTGTATCTGCGAGATCGATGAAAAAATCTCACTCGGAAGCAGCATCAGGATCAGCCCGATCAAAAGCATAAACCAAAGTACCACATCACAGAAGAAATCCATGATCTTCTTCTCTTTCAGGCACATATATCCTTTGATGCCAAGTCCCACAAACAAATGGATCATACCAAACAGCATCGAATACATCAAAAGCTTCATCGGGTCATTCAATGGAATGAACCAAAGAGCCGGCACCGTTATCGTTGTTCCGAAAAACTTCTGGGATACAATATCTACAATATTCCCAAAATATCCGCCAAACAGAATTCCCCAGATCAGTGTGGAAATTCCGCAGTACATAAACATCTTGATCGATTGATACATTCCCCGGCTCATCCGCGGGAATTTTTTTAATAATACGAAACACGCCACTGCAATGATGGCGCCATACGCCGCATCAGAAAGCATCATTCCGAAGAAAAATACATAAAAGAATGACATAATCGTCGTCGGGTCAAATTCTCCTCTCTTCGGAAGTCCATAGGACTCCACAATTCCTTCCATACTTGCGGAAAATGAATTGTTGCTTAAAAGCGTTGGCGATTCTTCATCCTCTTTGATTTCTTCAATATCAATGACGCACGTAAACTCCTTCGTCAGACTCTCTTCAATGCGTCCTGTATCTTTTGCCGGAGCATATCCTGTAATGAAAAATGCCCGTTCTGACTGCGGCAGCTTTCCGAGCACTTCGTATTTTTCTGCCCGCACCCTGTAATCATCTGCAAGAATCGGATATTTTTACGCTCACCGGCAAATGACCGTACCTCTTTTTCAATTTCCAGAATGCGCTCTTTGCACTCCCGACATGTTTGTTCCAGCTCCGCCTTCACTGCCGCAGGCTCTTTGTCCCATATCTGGGACGGTCTTGCAAATCCACGGCTTCTCAATACTTCTTCCAGCTTTTCTGCATCCTGTGTAAGACAAACAACCGCCAGATACACGGTATCCTTATCCGAATGGATAACCGACACATCCACACCATCTACTTCCGGTGCATCCTGTGCGAGCATCTGATAGATCTCTTCCAGCGTGGCAAGCGGCATGGTTCCGATCAGCATCACTGTATGTGCCGTACCGCCATAATTCATCGGTACATGAAGATCCATCCACGGAGTCAGACTTTCCATACTGTTCTCCAGCTTTAGGATACCGGCTTTTTGTTCTGCCTTTTCTTTATCCAGCGCAAGAATTCCTCTTGACTGTACATAAAAGTTGTTCCTTCTGATCCACCACTTTTTGATAATCATCTGCTTCGATCAGCGCTTTCCCTTCCAGTGCAGAAAACATCGACTTCTTCTCCGGCGCATACCGATCCAGAATTTCCAGTGCCTGATCTGAAAGTGAAGCGCTCTTTTCTAATTCCATTCGCTCCTGTCTCGTATCCATCGTTGTAAAATCAGGATCCTCCTCCAGAATCTGGCTGATCTCCATCACCTTCATCCTCTGAAGCTTTTCCAGAACTGCTTTTCGATCTTTTTTCAGGGCGCAGATACTGATTTTTTGCATCTGCAGTACCGCCATAGTGCACTCCCTCCTTTTTTAATTTCTTTTCACAACACTAACTGAGAAATCACTGCACTCACTGCCTCCGCTTCTTTCTGGACAGCAAACTCCTTTAACACCTTGATTTCTTTCTCTGTCTGCACACGGGCCTCTTCCTGAAATACCCTGGCTTTTTCTCTGGCATCCTGCATCGCATCCTGTGCAGAAATCCGGTGTGTTTCTTCCTGGGATTTGATCATACGTTCTGCCTCTTGTCTGGCATCTTCCAGAATCTTCTGGCTTTTTTCCCCAGCTTCTTTTACAATCACATCTGCCGCTGCTTCGGTTTCACGGATTGCTTTGATTGTTTCTTCCACCATCGATTCTTCACCACCTTCCTTTACTTCCCCATTACAATGCAACTATTCTATGCATTGCGCATGAACTTAATGTCATTATACCGCAAAATGTAATAATGTCAAAATATAAATCCATATCATTCTATTTTTCTGTTAATTTCGAAATCTTCATAAAATATGCTGTTTTCTTCTCGTGCTGCAAACTGCACACATCTACATTAGTATTCACAAAAAACAGGACAGGCATTCTCCAAATAAAAAGAATGTCTGTCCTGTTTTTTATCTGTCCATTTCCAGTTCCGGTCCTACATGCTTGTGATTTCGAATGATTGCATCCATCTCTCTTTTACTGCAGGATGGAAGATCTCCTTTGATCGTATTCTTCACTGCTCCTGCCGCATTCCCATACTCCAATGCTTTCTGACAGTCAAAATCATACGCAAGAAGTCCGTATAACGCCCCCGATACATACGCATCTCCGCTTCCAATCCGGTCTACAACTTCAATGTTGTCGATATGGCTCCTCTTCGTAATTAGCAATCCTCTTTCGCACTGTAGATTACTGAACCGAACGTATGCTTTTTCGGACTGTGTACGATTTCTCTGTGTAGAAGCCACCACAGAGATCGGATATTCCTGTGTGAAGCTCTTCATGATACGCTTCGCATCGCCTTCTTTTAAGAATGTCAGCCTTGCGGTCTCTTCTGAGCAGAAAAAGATATCCACATACGGAAGAATCTCTTCAATACATGCTTTCGCCTCCGGTCCTGTCCAGAGATTTCCACGGAAATTCACATCAAACGAAATCAGTGTACCGTTTTCCTTAAATCGTTTGATCATCTCGATGGCAGTACGGCGGATATTTTCACTCAATGCCAGTGTGATCCCGCTTGTGTGGAAACATCTGGTGCTCTGGAACATCTCCTTTGGCAGTTCTTCCAGACTGATCTTGTCAAAAGAAGTGTGTCTTCTGTCATACACCACTCCCGGCTTTCTCGGATAAGCACCATTCTCATAGTAGTAAATCCCGAGACGGGCATCCTGACTGTCATCATATACCAGAAAATCATCGCTTACTCCGCAGAAACGTACCTTATCTTTTGCATAGATTCCGAGTGCATTGTCCGGCAGCTTGGAGACAACGCCTGTGCGAAGCCCCAGAATCGAAACTCCCGACACGACATTGAGCTCTGCACCGCCAACCTGCTTCTGGAATGTCTCCCCACTGACGATCCTTTCATTATCCGGCGGGGATAATCTCAACAAAATCTCACCTAATGATAATAAATCAAATCTGTTGTTTCCCATCTTGATTCCTCCTGACATTCTTTCCTATCAATTTTAGTTTCATATTGTAAAACTAGTTTTTATATTGTGGAACTGTTTATTTGAATTATACTACAACAAGCAAGAGATGTCCAGATTTACATTGAAAAAATGATCTTACTGCATCATTGCATATAAGACCATTTTTCCTGATTTTCTCTATTTCATTCTATTGCTGTTCCCAGCTCAGCTCATGCAGATGTCCTTCCAGATTCATATTCGCAAAATTCTGCTGGCGAAGTGCTTCATACAAAATAATGGCAACTGAATTTCCAAGATTTAAAGACCGGATATCTCCCACCATGGGAATCCGCACGCAGTCCTCTTTGTGGTTCACAAGAATCTCTTCCGGAATGCCGGCGCTCTCTTTTCCAAACATGATATAGCAGTCCGGCTCATACTGTACTTCCGTATAGACTTTCGGAGCCTTTGTTGTCGCCATGTAGATTTTTGCTCCCGGATTCTTCTCCAGAAAATCCTCAAAATTGATATACGTTCTTACATCCAGATCTGCCAGTAATCCATCCCCGCACGCTTTAATGCTTTCTCATTGAGACGAAATCCCAGCGGCTCGATCAGATGCAGTCTGGTATTCGTAGCAACACAGGTTCTTCCGATATTTCCTGTATTTGCCGGGATCTCCGGCTCATGTAACACGATATTTAACATGATGCTTTATCCTCATTTCTCAGTTTTTCAATAAAGCGCTCCAGTCTTCCCAGCGCCACCTTCAGATCTTCCAGAGAATATGCATAGGAAATACGCAAGAATCCCTCTCCACACTCTCCAAATGCAGTTCCCGGCACCACCGCAACTTTTTCTTCCATCAAAAAGCGGGTTGCAAATTCTTCCGAAGTCATGCCGAATTCACTGATATTCGGGAACACGTAAAAAGCTCCGAACGGCTCAAAACACTCCAGTCCCATTCTTTTGATTCATGCATCAGGAAACGCCTTCTCTGATTGTAGGATTTTCTCATTTCCTCTACTTCATCTCCGCAGTGGCGCAGTCCCTCGATCGCTGCATACTGACTGTTTGTCGGCGCACACATAATGGCATACTGATGCAGCTTTACCATCTGCTCAATGATCAGCTTTGGTCCGCAGCAATATCCCAGACGCCATCCTGTCATGGCAAAGCCTTTGGAAAATCCGTTGATCACGATCGTTCTCTCCCTCATCCCCGGCAGAGCTGCAATTGAAACGTGATCTCCCTGATAACTTAATTCCGAATAGATCTCATCGGAGAGCACGTACAGGTCATGCTCTTTGATAAACTCTGCCACCGGCTCCAGATCTGCTTTTGTCATGATCGATCCGGTTGGATTGTTCGGAAACGGCATCACCAGGACTTTTGTCTTCGGCGTCACTGCTTTTTTCAGATCCTCCACTGTCAGCTTAAATTCATTTTCGTACTGAAGCGGAATGATCACGGCACGCCATCTGCATGATCGTACATGGAAGATACGATACATAACTCGGCTGCGGAATCAGAACCTCATCTCCCGGATCCAGCATACAGCGAAGTGCCACATCAATGGCCTCACTTCCGCCGACTGTCACCATGGTCTCTTGCATCGGATCATAAGATACTCCGATTTTCCGCTCCAGATAGCTGCAGATCTCTTCTCTTAGTTCTTTGAGTCCTGCATTGGATGTATAAAATGTACGTCCCTTTTCCAGAGAGAAAATGCCTTCCTCACGAATTCTCCACGGCGTATCAAAATCCGGTTCTCCAACACCCAGAGAAATCGCATCCTTCATCTCATTTGCCACGTCAAAAAATTTACGGATGCCGGACGGCTGGATCTCTACGATCTTTTTTGATAATGGATTTCTCATTACGGTGTCACCAGCATCCTTCTGACTCACTTTTGAAGAAAGGATCGTTCCGTGGTCTTTATATTTCTTCAAAATAAAATGAGTCGCTGTACTGATCACTGAATCCAGAGTAGAAAGTTTTTCTGAAACAAACTGCGACACTTCTTTTAAAGTCTTTCCTTCCAGAGAAACCAGAAGATCATAGCCGCCGGAGATCAGATACACTGCATGTACCTCCGGATAGTTGCAGATGCGCTCTGCAATCTTGTCAAATCCCTGACTTCTCTGCGGTGTCATACGCACTTCGATCAATGCTGTCACAAGCTCCACACCTGCTTTGTCCCAGTCGATCAGCGTGTGATATCCACAGATTACTTTGTCTTTCTCCATCTCTGCAATCTCATTGGCAACTGTCACCTCATCTGTTCCAAGCAGTACTGCCAGTTCTCCAAGATTGGCTCTGCTGTTTTTCTCTATATAGTATAAAATTTCTTTTCGGATCAATTCTCGCTTTTCCATCGTTTTTATTCTCCTTATTCTGATCTTACCTCTTTTTGTGCCTGCTCTTCCCACCAGCGCATCAATTCATCCGGAGCAGGTCTGTCCAGATAACGCACTTCGTCTCCGCTTGTGATTACTTTTGCATGATCTGCCGTTGTAACCCCAAGCACACTGCTCGTGCCCCACTCTCTTCCAGACACCGCACAAGAGCATTGCCGTCTCTGGTAACCATCAGAACCGTTCCTGCGGAAGTCATCTGATACGGATTCAGGTGATAATATTCACAGACTTCCACACATTCCTGCCGAATTGAAATCCGGGACATTTCAATCTGCATTCCCACATTTGCCGCCTCTGTCAGTTCCCAGAGAGACGCCAGGATTCCACCGCTTCCAATCTGCTGCATTGCAGTCACCAGTGGTTCCCCTTTTGGTGTATTTCCTGCTTCACACTGCGAAGCGCATGGAAAAACCTCCAGTTCTGATTCTATCCCCTGGATCTGACGCATAAATGCCGGAACAAACCGCTTTGAAAGCTCTTCTCTCTTCTCATCGAAAATACGCAGTACGCCTTCTGCTGCGATCGAACCACAAAGTACGATTTCCTGATTCGGCTCCGCCTGAGCAAGCGTACGCAGCTGTCCTTTTTCCACACTTCCTGCCGCAGTCACCGATACCACGGACTGGCTCACTGCAGGACTGGTCTCTGCCTTTGCACATGTTATTGCAATCCCCCAGGATGCACACCGTTCTTCCATACAGCCGGAACATCTCTTTTAACCGCGACTCATAAGCATATGTTGGCAGAATAACCTGTACCGAAACACCAATTGCCCGAAGCCCCCCCTTGTCTCCAGATCCAACACGGCACGCATGATCGCATATACCCCCCGATATTTTTTGGAATTTTCCCAGAAAACTACAGCCCGAAGCAAAAGACCACATCTTTCTGTGTCCCCTGATCTGTACCCGCAGTACACATCTCTTCCACCGAAAGGCGTCAGAATCTCTTTTTCTTTTTTGTATGCAGTTGTTTTCAGTACAGAACGTTTTAAAACTGTCTGTGATACATTTCCAACTTTCATCGTTTCCGTCTCCCTTAACCCTCTATGTTCCTGTTCGCAACAGCCACTTTTCTATACCAGATATGGCAGGATCATCGTCGCGATCATCGCAACGACCAGTACCAGCGCTCCGATCGCAATCACTCTTTTGACTCTTTTATCATTAAAATCCACTGTTTTCACCTCTTTAAATTCTCATACCCAATGGGTATTTTAGGTTACATTTTAAACTCTTTGCAGTATTTTTGCAAGAAGCACTGCTCACATTTTGGACTTCTTGCTGTACAAATCGACCGTCCGAAAGTAATGATCTGAATATTATATAAGATCCAGTGATCTTTTGGCAGTTCTTTCATCAGATCCGTTTCAATCTTTTCCGGATCTTCGTTTTTTGTCAGGCCAAGGCGTCTGGATATCCGTTTTACATGTGTATCTACCACCACACTCGGATCATGATAGATGTTTCCCCGGATCACATTGGCAGTCTTTCTCCCAACACCCGCAAGAGAGGTCAGATCTTCCAGACTCCTCGGCACCTCGCCTCCAAATTTATACAGTAGATCTTTCGTACAGGCAATGATATTTTTCGCCTTATTGTGGTAGAATCCAGTCGGCTTGATATCCTGTTCCAGCTCTTTTAAATCCGCATTGGCAAACTTCTCCAGTGTATCATATTTCTGAAACAGATCTGCCCGTCACAATATTTACTCTTGCATCCGTACACTGTGCACTCAGCATGGTTGCGATCAGAAGCTGCCACGGTGTCTCATAATTCAGATAACAGACGTACTCCCGTCCATACTGCTCATCCAGAATCGCTAAAATTTCTTTTGTCCGTTTTTTCATACATGATCAGACGAAGTCTGCCCGCCGCAGGCATGTGTTGGATGCCCGGATGGGTATGCCTCGTCTCCTCCTTCTACCCAAAATACGCTTGCCTGATTCGTCAGAACATTCCGGTTCCGGTAATCAAACACGTAGAGATTTCCATTGATCTGCTCCAGATGCGTCATTTTCCGAAGCTGTCTCTTATCATATCCTTCATAGCCCTTCAAATACCGGCGCTCTTCTGCCTCTTTTTTCATAAAATGCAGAAGCTTTTTGCTTATCAACGCTGACTTCACCTGCAAACTCCGGTCTTTTTTTCACATTTTCCCGTAAATAGAGATCCAGTATCAACATCTGCCGATAGTTTTCCACATTCTTTTCTACACATGCTTTGATAAATGCAAATAATACTTCATATCTTGTAATTCGGGAGTGATTTATCATATGCAGTCCGTTTTCTTCATAATAACGGCTCAGACTTTCATACAAAGCAAACGTATCTGTAAACTCTTCCTCTAATAATCGCAGTGTATTGACAAACTGTCCGCTGTTGTAATAGACCTCCACCATCTCTTCCACACCTTTGAGACGGATCACGTCATCATAGGAGAGCCACTTTGTAGAAAGCACTTCAAAACGGCGGCCGATCCTGATATAAAGCTGATAATCTTCCGTCTTTTCATGCATATAGGAACCTTTTAACACCTTCAGGAATCCAAGCTGGAGCTGCTCCGGATGCAATGCATAGACATCACGGAAGGACTGTGCAAAACGCTCATAATCTTCATACGGCAACCCGGCGATCAGGTCGAGATGCTGATGTACGTTTCCTTTTTCCTGCACTCTTTTTACAATCCGCTTTACTTCTTCAAAGTTCATCTTTCTGCGGATTTCCGTGATCGTCTCCGGATTGGTGGACTGGATTCCGATCTCCAGCTGGATCAGCCCCGGACGCATGGACGCGATCAGCTCCATCTCCTCTTCATTTAACAGATCTGCTGCCACCTCAAAATGGAAATTCGTCTTTCCTCTGTCATGCTCTTTTAAGTATGTCCAGATTGCCATGGAATGACTGTGCTTACAATTGAAGGTGCGGTCTACAAACTTCACTTGCGGCACTTCGTGATCAATGAAAAACTGAAGCTCCTTTTTGACCAGTTCCAGATTCCGAAAACGGAGACATTTATCAATCGAGGAGAGACAATAGCTGCAGGAAAACGGACATCCGCGACTGGATTCATAATAAATGATCTTATTCTGAAAATCCTCAATGTGATCATACACAAACGGCACTTTACTCAGATCCATGACCGGGCGCGGCGGGTTCTGCCGGCAGGTTCCATTCTCCCGGTATACGATACCCTTGATCGTATCCAGACTTTCCCTCTCCTGATTCCAATATTCCATCAGTTCCAGAAAGGTCTCTTCTCCTTCCCCACACATGACACCTGTCACCTGTGGATATTGCTCCATCACAGAAACTGCATTGTAAGACACTTCCGGCCCGCCAACCAGATCTGCATCTTTGGCAGCACTTTGTGAATCTCTGTGATCAGCTGCTCCACATATAAAATATTCCATAAATAGCAGGACAGACATAGAATATCCGGTTTTTTCCTGTAAATATCAGACAAAATATCATCCATCGTCTGGTTGATCGTATATTCTGCAATCTCTGTCTGCTGTGCATATTTTCCCGCATAGGCGCGCAGACTGTACACCGCCAGATTGGAATGTATATACTTTGCATTGATCGCTGTCAGTAAAACTTTCATAAAAACCTCCATATCCGTTGACATTTGAATCAAAACCATGTAAAATTAAAAACCGTGCAGCCGGGGTGTTAGCGGTACCTTGTACCTGCAATCCGCTATAGCAGGGGTGATATTACGCAGAGGGTGCAGCATTGCATAGCTGCCCTCGGAAAGTGGCGTTGAGATTTGGGTCCTACGCGACGGGAATCTGTGAACCGTGTCAGGTCGGGAACGAAGCAGCACTAAGCAGAACCTCTCGGGTGCCGTAGGGGTGCCTGGGTTGAGTTAACTACCGAGGTAACGTATGGGGTGATGCATTCGAAGCGTAATGCACGAATGATTTTCCGCAAAAACAGGAAGTTTGAGTTATTCAGACTTCTTTTTTTTATCTTTTTGTTTCTGACGCAGTTCCTTAAAAAACTGTTTCATCATCCCACTGCACTGTTCTTCCAGAACTCCCGTTGTCAGTTCCACCTGATGATTGAACTCTTTCATATCCAGAAGATTCAGGATCGAACCCGCGCAGCCCGCCTTGGGATTCATACACCCGACTACCACCCGTTTGATCCGCGCCTGCACGATCGCTCCGGAACACATCTGGCACGGCTCCAGTGTCACATACATGGTGCAGTCTTCCAATCGCCAGTCATCCATTTTTTTGCTTGCTTTGCGGATCGCCTGCAGCTCCGCGTGAGCCAGTGTGTTCTTATCCACTGTCCTTCTGTTATATCCGCGTCCAATGATCTTATCCTGATACACGATCACACAGCCAATGGGAACCTCCTCCAGACGTATGCTTTTTTTGCCTGACGGATCGCTTCCCGCATATATTTTTCATCCTGATTCATAATGTTTCCTCTTTCCAATTTCTCTCTGCCCTGATCCGGTTCTTTTTTCCCACACATTGAATACATTAGAAGAAAGACAAGACCTGAGGTATTATATGACACCCGGTATCTATTATTTCTATGAATATCAAGCGGACAAAAAAAATTCGAAATGTAGGCTTTTTAAAACTGACGCAGACTTTTCAGTCCTGTCATCTCCAGATCTCCATCCGGCAGATTCCTGCTGCATCACAGGAAAAACTTCCTCTGTCCATGTTCTTTTTCGAGAAAGACAAACCCCGGAAAAAAACTGTGGCAGAGCTTCCCACACAAAATCAGTGTGTATCCTGTCGTGTCACACTTTCAGAAGCTGACTTTCCACCGAATCTGACATTAGCGAAGCTCCATGGTTTTCTTCTGGAAACCGCAGACGGCAGATATTTCGCCGCTTCTACAGGCAACCGGCCATTTTCTGTAAACCTTCTGACTGACTGGATGGAACCCGCCCCTGCCCGGAGCCGGACCCGGAACCAGAATCTATACCGGCTCCAGAACCTGAAGCCCCATCTGTCCTTGCAGAAGAAAAATGTCGCGAGCCGCCAG
>ENA-OQEB01000399-OQEB01000399.1-human-gut-metagenome-genome-assembly--contig:-NODE-399-length-18408-cov-2.064110_pt1 | contig 18408 bp, 20 predicted proteins | sample MGYA00242787_ERZ504619 | MGnify/ENA primary metagenome ERZ504619 (study PRJEB26092, sample SAMD00036317) | human gut metagenome | host: Homo sapiens | study: EMG produced TPA metagenomics assembly of... | reverse complement strand
CCATGGGTCGGTAGGTGTTTACGAGAAACAAGCGTTGGTATTAGTGAATTAGGAGATGCCGGGGGATGAGATCGCGTTGGTCGCGGAGAGCATTCGTACCGCCGTAAAAGATCGTTTTCGGTATAGAGCTTATGCCTGAGGTTAAATATGTCGGATAATGAAAATCGTTTTTTAGGAACAGGAACGTCTACGGGCAATCCTGAGATAGGTTGCCAATGTGAGGTATGTACTAGTAAAGACCCCCGTGATTGGCGTCTACGGGCCTCGATCTTGGTAGAGACGGAAGGGAAACGGATATTGATCGATTGTGGTCCGGACTTCCGTTGCAAATGATAACCAATAAGATTTACCATTTTGACGCCGTTTTAGTAACCCATGAGCACTACGATCATGTAGGTGGCTTAGATGATCTACGTCCTTTTGGTCGGTATAAAGATGTGGATATTTATGCGGAAGACAATGTCGTGGAGGCGATAAAAACTCGCATTCCTTATGTGTTCCGGGAGCATAAATATCCGGGAGTGCCTAATTTGGTATTGCATACGATCGGGACGAAACCGTTTGAGGCCGCCGGTGTCATGATCACTCCCATTCGTGTAATGCACGCTAAGCTGCCGATCTTAGGTTTCCGTATCGGCAATATGGCTTACTTGACCGACCTTAAATATCTTCCGGAAGAGGAGTACGCTAAGTTGGAAAACCTTGATGTATTGGTTATTGATGCTCTTCGGAAAGGAGAGCATCAATCGCATGAGAGTCTGGAGGAAGCCTTAGCGAATATATCCCGTATCCAGCCCAAGGAGGCCTATTTAATCCATATGAGTCATCGCATAGGGTTGCATGCGGTCGTTGAAAAAGAGTTGCCTCCGCATGTACATTACTCATATGATGGATTAACGGTGACTTTTTAAGCCATATATTAAAAAGATTCTTTATCTTTGCCAGCTGAAAATCTAGAGAATAGCTGCTTTTTTTAAGTTAGTCGCTTATAGCAGGGGTGGTATATAATAAAAAACAATAATAGACTGTATGAATTTATCGTTTAAGAACGTACTATGCGTATGTTGCTTATTGCTGTCGGGATCTGTGTATGCGCAGGTTCCGCAAGACTTGATTGACAAGGCGAAAGCCGCTGGAATGTCGGATACGCAGATACAGCAGGAATTAGCCAAGCGTATGAAACAAGAAGGGGGATCTGTCGGATCTCAAGCTACCGCTACCGATGCGAAGGTTAGCGACCGGGTAATGCCGGTAATCGATGAAGACAATCCTTAGAAGCCCAACGTAGAAATAATCTTCCTGCTTCAGCCATGGAGAATACCGTATTCGGGCATGAAATCTTCTCAAACAAGAACTTATCTTTTGCCCAGATTTAAACATCCCTACACCTAAGGATTATGTGCTTTCCGCTGGTGATGAGTTATTGATTAATGTATGGGGAGATTCCGAGCTAAACTTGAAATTAAAGATCTCTCCGACGGTACGATCCTTGTACCAAATTTAGGTCCGGTGTCGGTCAGTGGATTGACGATCGCTGGCGCTGAGACTCGTCTGCGTCAGGAGTTGAGCCAGATTATGTCTACGCTGTCTGGTTCGAGAGGGGAATACCTTTGTTTCCGTCAGTTTGAGCCAGATTCGTAGCATGAAGGTGAATATTGTCGGCGAGGTAGTCGCTCCCGGTACGTATACATTACCTTCATTCGCCACATTATTTAATGCGTTGTATGCCGCCGGTGGTGTGAATAAGATTGGTTCTTTGCGTAGCATCAAGGTATATCGTAATAGCAAGGAAATCGCTAATCTCGACGTATATGATTATTTATTGAACGGAAAGTACACAACGAATGTCCGTTTGGAAGAGAACGATATGATTATGGTAGGCCCGTACGACCAGTTAGCGGTGGTTCGAGGTAAGGTGAAACGTAATCGTATTTTCGAGTTGCGCAAGGGCGAGACCTTGAAGCAATTGCTGGATATGGCCGGCGGATTTACCGGCGACGCTTATACGAAGGACGTACAAGTGAAGCGTAAATCAGATAGTCGTTACCAGATCTCTACGGTTTCGGAGGATAAGTTCGCTTCTTTCGTGATGCAGGATGGCGATTCTTTGCAGGTAGATTCCGTTATTCCTTTTTATGAGAATCGTTTGGTCGTGACGGGAGCTGTATGGCGTCCGGGAGAATATGAGTTAAGTCCGTCGGTTCGTACGGTAAAGCAATTGGTAAAACAGGCCGCGGGTCTAAAGGAGACGAGTTCGCCGGCCGTGCCTTGATTACCCGTTTGAATCCGGATTTCACGACTACGATGATCGCCGTGGATATTCGTGGTATCTTGAACGGTACCGCTCCAGATGTGGAGTTGCAAGCGGAAGACCAATTAAGCATTCCTTCCCTATTCGATTTGCGCGAACCTTATACGATCAAGGTTGGCGGAGCCGTGAATTATCCGGATACGGTGCTTCCGTATCGTCATAATTTGACAATAGAAGACGCTATCATGATGGCAGGTGGTTTAAGAGAGTCCGCTTCTTCTATTAATGTAGAGGTAGCCCGTCGTGTGAAGGATCCTAGTTCCAATCAGAATGTCAACCGGATCGCCGATGTATATAACTTCTCGTTGAGTGAGGACTTCAAGTTGAATGCGGGAGATACGATCTTCACATTGGAGCCGTTCGATGAGGTTTATGTTCGTTTCTCCCCGGGGTATCATGAGCAACAGGTCGTGAAGGTGAACGGCGAGATCACTTTTGCCGGTAGCTATGTATTGGCTACGAAGAACGCTCGCTTGAGTGATATTATCGCGAAAGCGGGAGGAGTTACCCCAGAGTCTTATGTAAAAGGTGCTAGCTTGAAACGTCAGTTGACAGAAGATGAATTGAAACGCATGGAGACCCTTCTGGCTTTAAGTGAGGCGAATAAAGCAAAGCCGGGATTCCATCGGTGTAGCGTTGATGAATGTGAAGGACTATTCCGTAGGTATTGATTTAGAGAAAGCGTTGGCAAATCCGGGTAGTATCGATGACGTTGTGCTTCGTGACGGCGATGAGCTTTATATCCCGCAGATGCAAAGTACGGTGAAGATGAGCGGAGCCGTGACTTATCCGAACAGCGTAACTTACACGAAAGGTATGTCGGTTATGGATTGCTTGTCTCAAGCCGGTGGTTATAATGATATCGCACGTAAGTATCCCGATCGTAATATATATGAATGGTAAGGTCGCTACGACGAAGCGTACCGCTATCTTTTTCAAGCGTTATCCGAAAGTGGAGCCGGGCTGTGAGATCGTAGTTCCGACGAAAACGCAACGTGAGCGCCGAAGCTTGGCTGAGATCATGAGTATCAGTAGCTCCGCTACCTCTATGGCTGCGATGATTACCTCTATTGTTAACATGATTAAAAACTAATCAGGCATGGATACGATAAACGAGATAAAAAGACAAGAGTTACCTGAGGAGCAGGAGATCGATTTAATCGAACTGGCGCAAAAACTGTGGAAAGAGCGTAAGTTCTTATTGAAAGGCTGTGGTATTGCGGTGGTAGTAGGTTTGATTGTAGCTTTCAGTATTCCCAAGGAATATACAACTACGGTGAAATTGGCACCAGAGACACAGGATGCGGCAAAAAAATCTAGTCTTGGCGGTTTGGCTGCTATGGCTGGGATTAATCTGAATGCCGCTGCCGGTGCGGACGCGATCTCTCCGGATTTGTATCCGGATGTGGTGCAGAGTACCCCGTTTCTGTTGGAATTGTTTCCGGTAGAGGTTACCGATAAGGAAAAGGAGTTAAGCACTACATTGTATGATTATATGAGTGAACATCAACGTAAGGCTTGGTGGGGATATATTGTCTCCGCTCCATTCAAGGCGTTGGGTGCGGTAATGAGTTTAATCTCCGGTGACGAGGAAGAGTCTGAGGGCTTGAATCCTTACCATTTGACAAAGGATCAAGAAGAGGTGGTGAAGGCCTTGCAGGAGCGGGTTTCTGTTTCCGTGGACAAGAAGACCTTGGTTATCACGGCTTCCGTACAGATGCAGGACCCGGTTATTTCCGCTCAGATGACAAAGGTCGTTTTGGAAAACCTCCAGAATTATATTACGAATTATCGTACGCAGAAAGTAAAGCAAGATTTGGAATTTACCCAGAAGGTATTTGGCGAGTCACGTGACGCTTATTATAAAGCGCAACGTGCGTACGCTGCTTTCGAGGATGCCAACCGTAATATTATCTCTTCCAGCTACCGTACGGAGCAGGAACGTTTGAAGAATGAGATGACCCTTACGTTTAATGTTTACAATACGTTGGCGCAGAAGTTGGAGCAAGATAAATTGCGTGTACAGGAAGAAACTCCGGTGTATACCGTAATCGAGCCGGCTACCGTACCTTTGAAAGCATCTTCTCCTAAGAAGGCACTTATCTTGGTCGGTTTTGTCTTCCTCGCTTTATTCGGATGTATCGGATATTTATTCGTAAAAGATATGTTTGTGGCAGCTTTCAAGAAAGAAGAGACTGGAGCTTAATTCCCGCAAACCGTAAAATATGCCACGGCCTCGTCATGACTGACTTGTGTCGTGGTTTTTATTTGCGGGAATAGCCGATTGATCCGGGTGGTTATCGTATCGCATAAATTGGGGTAAAAGTTCTCCAAGGCTTTCTCATAGGGTTGCTCGTTGAAGCAGCAAAGGCTTCCTTCATTATAGAATAAATCCATTGCCAACCATTGATTTTTCATTCTCCACTCCGTCGAGTCATTCATTTGTACCCGTAAATGTAAAGGGGCGCTTTTGATGAAGAGATTCATTGCGCCACGCTTGCCTTTTTTACGAATCAGATCTGTTAGTTCCGGAATGACATGTGCGGGGTATGTCTGTTGCCTTTCCACCGTCTCTACCAATAATCTTCGGTTGTAGGACGCTACGAATATACCCTCGTGGTAGTAACAACCTAGAAAATGCTTATCAACATCAGGATAATATCTAACAGGAACGGAGGTTTCCTCTCGTTGCTGGGCCGGAAAAGTGAAAGAGACGTCCAGTTGCTTGAAAATACGCTCTGCCGTATGACTATCCATAGGGGCGTACAAGACATCCCCTTGTGGATAATAAGCGATTAGGAAAGACGATAATTCCAGATTTTGCCGTATTAAAGAAAGGAAAATAGCGGGGGTATGATCTGAGAACGCCTTGCGTATATTCTCCATGGGTAGTATCATCTTCTCGAATACAGGAGGACGATTGATGCAAAAATTGCCGTGGGGCTTGGAACGACCAAACTATAGGGATCTACCGTAGCGACAAATTGCTCGTCGTTCATATGCTTGTAAAAGTACCTCACGCATACGATCGTACCCAGAAACAAGACAAAAAATGCCGTTATGTCTTTCTTGCTGATCCTCATGTTTGCTTTAGGAAGTGTTTACACCAAGGCTTTAATCCGCATTCCTCACATTTCGGTTTCCGGGCGAGGCAAACATATCTTCCATGCAATATCAACCAGTGATGGGCGATGGGGATCAATTCTTCCGGAATGTTCTTCACCAACTCCTTTTCCGTTTCCAAAGGTGTCTTGCTATTATTGGTCAAGCCGATCCGGTTGGAGACACGGAATACGTGCGTATCCACCGCCATGGCCGGCTTGTCATATACTACGGATGCGATTACGTTCGCTGTTTTTTCTTCCTACGCCCGGCAGTTTTTGTAGCTCATCAATATCGGAGGGAACCACGCCTTTGAAATCCTCTATCAGCATTTTCGCCATACCTACCAGATGTTTAGCCTTATTGTTCGGGTAAGATACGCTTCGTATGTATTCAAAGACAACTTCCGGTGTGCTAGCCGCCATTACCTCAGGAGTCGGGAAAGCCTCGAACAGGGCAGGTGTGATCATATTCACTCGCTTATCCGTGCATTGTGCGGATAGGATTACCGCTATCAATAGTTGATAGGGGTCGTCATAATGTAGTTCAGTCTCGCTACCGGTACGTTTTCCTTAAACCAGTTTAATACGCCTTTATACCTTTCTTCTTTTCGCATTGCTTTTTCGGTTTCTGTTTTTCGCATCCTAAAGGTATAACTTTTAATAGGAATATACAAGCGGAGATGTGCCAAAAATAAGATACACCCGAATTGTACGAATAAATAAAAAAGTACCGATCTCCTTCTTCCATCTAAGAGAGAAAGAAATCGGTACTTTTTTATTTATTATTCCCTAACGATCTGGTGGATATGTATAGATTCTTTTCCTATTGTGGTGATTTCTAAAGAAGAGAAATCCTCGAACATGGTTTTATTTAATTTGATGTAGCCTACGTTTCCTTGATAGACGATGTTTTTCTCGCCATCTTGGGAGAGGCCGGTGATGGATACCAGATTCTCGTTACTTCCGGAGAGGAAGAAAGATACGGCGTTGATATCATCACATTTTATATGAATCATTTCTCCCGGGTTCAAGTTCTTATACGTATCTAGGTTCATATCGTACATCATAAGAGCCTCATTGATTTGCGGGTCTTGTTTGGTTGTCGCCGTGAATCCTAGTACGTATAGCTCCATTTGCTGATCCGAGTTATTTCGCATACGGATATAACGGGCTTTCGGGTCGATGGTGCGGATCGTATCTTTAGCGTTTTCCGTGGAGACATGAGGGATTAGCTCCAGCTCTTTCCGTCGGCGGACCACTCGAATACCCGTCCGGTTGGTTGCTTTTCGGAAGATTGAAACAGAAGGATTCCGCTTCTTTCTGGATTTCCCAGCCGATACCCAGATATTGGTTAGGTTGTACCTTGACTACCTCGAATAGGGGAACGTAACCGACCGTATTGTCACCCTCGGCACAAGGCTGGCTCTTTAATTGGTCGATATTCGTGAATATGGAAGGGATGCTAACCTTCACCTCGTCCGGGGCGATACCGTCCGTAGATAGCAGGTTACGACCTGTCTGGCGGTATAAGTCTACGATGAAAGGGTGTAAGACTTTCGATCCGACTTTCACGCCTTTAGGCTGCGCCTTCTGGTTCAGCGTGCGGTTTATCAGTTTCATGCTATCTAGCAAAGCGGATGTTTCCAGATAGCGTTGCCACGTATAAGACCGGTCTTTCTCATACCAAGCGTGCGCCATATGCAGAGCGCTTGTTCCGGCTTTTCCTAAGAACTCGAATTGGATAAGCATGGTTGATTTGCTCGATCAAGCGTTTATTGGGACTTTGGCTATAGATCATACGTCGGGGAAGCGTGATTTGAGCGAATAAGGTTCCCAGAAGATTCGCGCTTTGCTCCGGGAACGTGTTTTTCTTATATCCGGCGAGGAATGTCTGGATAGGAGCCACATAGTTAGCGGACTCTTCCCGGCGGTATTGATGTCCGTTCGGACCCGGATCGCAGTTATGCTCGCAGAAAATGCGGAAAGCCATGGAGGCCTCCGGCATGATGAAGTCGCAAGCGTCTTTCCATGTCCTGTGTAGGATCGTAATTCTCGATATTCCAAGTGTACATTCCAACGCCGAATATAGCGACCTTGGAAGCCTCGGCGTATTCCATAGGATTGGATACGAATCCGGTCATGGTGCCGGCGGCTTGCGTATCTAGGCCGTAGGCGGGTCCCATCAACAAATGATCTTGGCAATAATCGCTTACGGGGAAGTTCCACCAGATATAGGCGGGACGACGGATACGGTTGTTTACCCACTCGACGCCTTCTTTCGTGATATCGGCTACGACACGGTCTCCGGTCCACATGATTTGGATAGCGGGGTCGAGTTGGGTACCGAGGATATCCAGATAATCGGTCTTAGCCCATGAGCGGTTGTATTCGGTAGGGCACATGATCAGGGGCTGCACGTCATTTTTCTTGGTAATAAACTCCTTATGGATGTAATTCAATAAGCCGGCTTGCTTTTCCGGGCGGGCTCCCTCTCCGGATATATCATCGAAGAAAACGGCGAAAGAGCGTACGCCCAAATCGTACATTTTCTCGAATTTGGAAAGGATGTTCATGCTATCTGTCAGGTTCCATTGAATATCTTGTCCCGGGTGGATGGCCCAAACGAAGTTTACTTTGTTATGGGTGGCCTCTTCCGCTAGTTCCTTGATATGCTCGGCTTCCTCGGCGGGATAAGGTTTGCGCCAGTTGGGGGAGCTGTGATAAGGATCATCTTTCGGACCATAGATATAGGTGTTCAGCTTGATCCTTCCGTAAAAGCGGATTTGCTCGATACGGTCGGCGTGGCTCCAAGGCTGTCCGTAGAATCCTTCCACGGTACCCCGGAATAATACGTCCGGATAGTCCTTGATCGAGCAGAGAGGCAGGATCTTCTTACCCTCGTCATATTTAGCTAATTGCTTGAGGGTTTGGGCGGCGTAAAACAAGGAATTATCGTCTACGATCCCGATCATGATACCTTTTTTAGTGATCGTCAGCGTATAGGCACCTGAGCGTTGCATTTCCGGAGTTTTGTCTTTTAGCTTCTTGATCTCTAAAGGGAGAGATTTGCCGGATTTAGCAAAGGTAGCGCTTCTTTAAGTAGTTTGACCGCATCTGCGTTCCGGTACTTATTATACCCGTATATATCCATGGGACGGTGCGTATGTTTGGCTGGAAATAGTCACCTCTTGGGGCTCGGGGAAGATTCCTAGGGATAGCTTTTGGCTATGCGTTAGGTTACAAACGCCTAGAAGGAGCATGGTGGCGAGTAAATACTTTAGTGTCTTCATATACGATATGATTTAATGTTAACGTTCGTAAATGTATGAAATAATTAAACACGGAGCACACGGAATACACAGATTTGTTCCGTGCCCTCCGTATTTAGATCTTATAGGGAGAATAGCAATACCCGGTTATCCGGATTTGTCCATTCATGGATCAAGCTACGCACGCCGCTGTATTCGGCGGGAGTGAACTGTTGCTTGTTCAACTCGATCGTACGTACCACCTCAATCGTATTTCCTTTCGGAGTGATCGTGCGGGTTACTTTACCAAAAGGCTTGCTTATCACTTGCTCTTTTGTGGAGGTCTGCAACTTCATGCCCTCGGCGGGAGTAACCGTGTATGTTACCTCTTCCCTGATTAGAGGGGAGTTCGAATAAGTTGGAACGCTTGCTGTTCAAGGCACTCATGCCCCAGCGTATCGATTCCGGCGGAGATGGCTGGCAATACGCAGATGGCGAAACCGTCTTTTGCTTGATCGGCGGAGATGGCCACGGATCTACTTTCCTTAATCTGAATAGGTGTGGTCTCAATCTCAATGGAAGTTCCGGAGAGGGAGACTACCTTATCTAGTCCGCCACGATTTGTCAGCGGGGAGGCGGATAGGTATTGGTCTTTCCCATCGACAGTGGCTTTTACGGCTAGTGTCTGGATGGCAGCCAGCCCGCAAGCGTCCGTATCGAGATGGCCGGGATAGACGGCGAGGACTTCCGACGGGATTCCGGCGGCATTCAACATCACGTTCAAGAGCTGTGCGATCTCTAGCGGCGTACCGTAGGCACTGCGGAGAACGGTATCGATGTCACGGACGGTATAGCCGGTCATCGCCATGGGGATAGGACAGGTACTGAGATTGTTGAGTATATGGTCTCGGATGATGTTCACCTTCTCTTGTTCGTTACCGCTTTTATCGGTGAGGAATTGGGCGAAGGTTTTGCTCTCGTATCCCTGCGATTCCTTTAAGCGCTTATCCAAAGTGGCTAAGGCCGCTTTACCTGAAGGATAGGTAGAGGCTACCAAGTGGGGTGAAGCCTCACGGTTCTTTGGTTGGAAAGCCTCACGGGAGGAAGCGGGAATGTTCCGTAGTGTCCAGTGTACCTCCTTTATACCGTCATGGCTCTCTTCCACGGCTTTTACGGGGGAGCCGTATAGACCGCAAGCCAAGGGGGTCCCTTCCGGTACGGAAATAGAGACCTTGCATTCCTTCACGGGAGAGGTCTCTTGTAGTCGCTCGTTGATATCCAGAGCCGGATAGTAACCCGGTTTTGTGATAATAGAGTAATCCAAGTAAATCGTGGCCCCAAGTTCTAGGCCAGTGTGTACCACGACCATTTCCTTAAGTTGGTTATAGGCCGGAGCGTCGGCGGCGAAACGGGGCAGGACCTCCACGAAGGCGTTATCGGGTGTCTTTACGATCGTACCGTCTTTCTGCCTCGTATAGGATGAGTGAATCTTCAGTGTTTGGAAATCGGGATTGTAGACGATAAAACTCTCGCCATACGTGCTATTCATCGCGGTATGCGTGAAGAGCGTCAACTCCATGGAGGATCGATATTCTTGGCTGCCGTCGGCATGCAAGGTCCAAGCTTTCGATACTTTCCCGTACTCAGCCTCCGATGCGGCGAATGAAGTAACCGTCATCGCTAACAAGCTTAGGAGAAGAATCAGTTTATAGGTTATCTTAATCATTGTCTTTCTTTTTTTATTTCTTGATAATCAAATAGTCACCATAACTCTTATAGGCGTTCACGGCGGAACGGAAGCCTTTCCAGTCAGCCGCGTCGTAGACACGCTTCTTCAACGCTAGCTTCTGGCGCAAGACGATGTTCCGGTCGCCTTCCTGTGAAAGGGAACCTTCGAAATCGGCCGCATTGCTTCGCAGGGCGTCATTCTTCGGGGCGTTCAGGAGGGTATAGCCTTTGGGGAGACGGATGGTCTCATCTTGTTCTACCAAACGGGAGCAAGCGTCCTTGAATCCATACGCACGGTTTTCCGGTTTCGTATCGATACGCAAGAAACTCTTCACTTGATTGTAGAGGTTATTCATGACTAGCGGCTTGATAAGCATCTGGTCTCCGGCGATGATCGCATAATCGGGGATCTCATAAGAGAACGTGATCTTGATAGGGGCCGCTTGATAGTTCTTCGGGTCCTTACCGTAATCTACACGAAGCAGTTTGGCGTTGGGGGATACGGCCAGCAATTGCTTCTCCATCGTGTTCTGCCAGTCGGATTGCCATCCGGTGGTGAAGATGCGGCGGATATTGCTGTCGGACTGTCCCTCGGCGGTGATCGTGAATTGTCCGCGGAGCGTGCCTTTCTCGTCTAGGCGGTTGTCAGCGTGGATGCGGACGTAGTGGTTTTCTGGGGCGGAGACAGGGGTCAGGCAGAGGTCGGAGCTTCGGGCACACCCGGAGGTAGTTCTGCTGTTGCTCGGCGCTACTCCATAATTCCCGGCAGAAAGGAACCCAAGTCGGGTCGAGAGGCATATACGTGCCGCTAGCCAGTTTTACCACCGCCACGCAATGGTTGAAATGGTCGGCGGGGATGCTTTCTACACGGCTTCCCGCCATGGTCATCGCCGGGTAAGCCTCGAATCCGGCCATGCGGAGGAAGGCGATCAACGTACCGGCGATATCCTTGCAGACACCGCAACGATCGGTATAATTCATCTTTAGGTTGTGAAGCGTGAAACCCTCGCCTTTACCCATCGAGATCCCGGAGTAACGGATGTTATCGGCCACCCAGTGGGTCAGCACGGCTATCTTCTCCATTTCCGTCTTCTTGCCTTTGATCAGCTCGTCTACCTTCCTTTGGGCTTCCGGGATCGCGGTAAAGCTTCCGTAATCCTCGTTAACCTTATTGAACCATACGGATTTATCTTCCCAGCGGGGCGTGCTGGACATCATGAGCTTCGGGGCTGCGTCGAATAGGTCTACCATATTCGGTTCCTTGGCGAAAGGAAGGATATCGTCGGAGGCGAAGGTATATACTTTCCGTCCATCCTCATATCGCATGGAAGAGGTACATTCGCCTTGGTAGAACTGGAATTGCAACTCTTTCTCCATCGGCATGGATACCCGGTATACCTTACGCACGGTAGGCTCGGTAGCCAGAAGGGGACGATATCGTAAAACTGTCCCCGCATAGGAGGGATGAAACGCTCGTCGTCGCCCGCCGTCAGCAAGGCGTAGGTGAAACCTTTCTTGGCGATCTCGTACTCCACGACATCTCCCGGTTGCAGGCGGCCCACTTCCAGCATGATCTGCCGGGCGCCCCAGTAGATGGCACGTGCGGGGGCGGCATAGTCGCAAGCCCCAGTCACGTCGAGATTGATCACGTCGCCATTCGCACGGTAGATCGTGGCGTAACGAAACTCGGCATGCGCCGTCAGCGGGTCGTAATCGTATTTGATGATACGGTTGGCGACGGCTCCCTTGGGAGTCTGTACCTTAAAAGCCTTGCATACGGCGAAAGCCCCCCGAGCCGGTAGGTTGTACCGTGACGGCGGTGCTGTCCAGCAAGGTGACGCAGTCGTATCCTGCGTAGGCTTGCGATTTCTCCAAGGTAGGATCTTGCGGGTATCGGCAAGAATCCTGCCCGTACATAGGCGATAAGGCCAATAGGGAGACCGCGGTGATTGTTAGAATCCTTTTCATGTTTATAGTGTTTTTGTGATGATATTTCTCGCTAGCTCCCGGCAGGCGGCACGATCGATCTTGCCGCTTCCGGTTTGGGGAATCTCGCTTGCCTCTATGACGTGCCTTGGACGGAGGTACTTGGGCAGGCTGGCGAGAGCCACTGTCGATACCTCACATGATAGCTGCGCGGAGTCGTTCGTGATAGCTTTCATGAATCGCTCATGATAGCTTTCATTAGCGGTACATGATAGGTTCCATGAGTCGCTCATGATAGCTTTCATGTGTGGTGTCACCCGAGGGGGTGATACCGTTTCACATGACCTTGGGGCGATTAGTAAGACTACCGCCTCTCCCAACCGAGGGTCGGGGGCGGCGGTGATGGCATAGGGGAGGTCTAGGTAGGGCCGTAGCCGCTCTTCCACCTCCTCGATCTGTATCTTGATACCTCCGCTATTGATGATATTATCTTTCCTTCCGATAATGGCGAAACTCCCGTCCGGCAGCAGGCGGGCGACATCGTTCGTCACCAGCCGCTCGTCGCAAACCAATGGGGCGTCTATCACCAAGGTATTGTCCGGCGACAAGGATAACGTCACCGAGGAGAAGATGGTAATAGGGCGAGGCTTCCGGCCCGTTCAGCCGGCGCAGGCGACGTGAGACAGCGTCTCCGTCATTCCGTAGGTGGAATAAACCGTGTTTGGCATCTGCCGTATCTCCTGTTCCAAGGCCGCGTCGATCGCCCCGCCGCCGATAATCAGGATATCCGTTTGCTCCAGCCGTTTACGTTCCTCGGGTACTCGCAACGTATTGTAAACCTGCAAGGGGATCATGGCGGCAAAGCGCAGGGGCGTATCCCCCCAATCCGCCAACGGGTGTCCGGAGGGCTCACGCACCTCCAGATCCAGTCCGGCGTATAGGGAGCGGACCACCATCATCTTTCCGGCTATATAGCGCAGGGGCATACATAACAGGGCCTTGTCGCCCTTCTTAAGACCCAGATAATCGCAGGTAAGCCGGGCGCTGTTCAGCATCCGGTCCTTGCGCACTCTCATCCGCTTGGGCGTACCGGTGGAGCCGGAGGTCTGGACTTCCAGAAAAGGGGAGGGATCGTGCCATTCAGCTAAGAATGCCTGTAAATCTTCTTGTATCGGCATAGGTCAAAGGTCGTTAGTGAACCAGATGGTGTCTCCTTTTCGTTGGATTAACCGATGTTTATCATCCTTGAAAATCTCGCCGGTTCCCAGACCTTGCGGTAGCGGGTTACCTAACGTGGCGCACCATTGGGCGATAGCGTTCAGTCCGATTTGCGATTCCAGAGCGGAGGTGACCCACCATTTGGGTCGCTCGGGGGTACTCCCTAAGATAGTTTCCGCTAAGTGAACCCATTCCGTACATCCGGCGATGCCTCCGTGGAGGGAAGGCTTTAATATAATGTATTGGGGATGGATCGTTTCCAACAACCGCCGTTTCTCGTCCGGGGCGTTACAGCCGATCAGTTCCTCGTCGAGAGCGATGGGAAGGGGTGACTCTGCCGCAAGGTGTGCCATTTCTTCCAACTGCCCGGCACGGATAGGCTGCTCGATGGAATGCAAGTCCATCTCGGCGAGCCGCTTCAGTTTGTCCATCGCCTCCGAGGGTGTGAAAGCGCCGTTGGCGTCTACCCGAAGCTCTATTTCCTTGGCAGAGAAATGCGCACGGATGTGTTTCAATAAAGAGAGTTCCCGGTCGAAATCGATAGCGCCGATCTTCAGCTTGACGCAGCGGAAGCCCTCCTTCATCTTTTCCTCTACCTGTTCCAACATGTACTTATAATCGCCCATCCAGATCAGTCCGTTGATGGGGATGCCCGCCTGCCCCCGCGAGAAGGGCGTGTCGTAATGCCGCCAACCGCCCTGTTCATAATGGCGCATGGCCGTCTCCAGCCCGAAAAGGATGGATGGGTAATGGCGCAAAGATTCGGTGTCAACATATCCCTCATGTTCCAGATCGAGGCAAGCCTTGGATAACGTGATCTCGTAATCCACTCCATAATCGCAACTGAGATCCGGCAGGGGGGCACATTCTCCGATACCAATAACCGAGGGTTCGTCTTCCTTGCGGATTCGGACCTCCCACAATTTCCGGGTCGTGTAAACACCCCGTGAGGTTCCTGCCGGTTGCTTGAAAGTCAAGCACCGGGGAACCACCTCTGTCTTATAAAACCTCTCCTTCACCATTCATTTTCAATTTTCAATTCTCAATTCTCAATTCCCTTTACGGGAACTTCGGGTAATCCTCGAAGCGTGGACGGCGTTTCTCCAAGAATGCCTTGCCGCCTTCCTGCGCCTCGTCCGTCATATAGTAAAGCATGGTAGCGTCTCCGGCCAACTCCTGTATACCGGCCTGTCCGTCCAACTCGGCGTTCAAGCTGCCTTGATCATGCGCAAGGCCAACGGGCTAAGCAACATCATCTCCTCGGCCCATTGAACGTACTCGTCCTCTAATTTATCCAAGGGGACTACCTTATTTACCAGACCCATATCCAAAGCCTCCTGTGCATTGTACTTGCGGCATAGGAACCAGATCTCACGGGCCTTTTTTTGTCCGACCACACGGGCGAGGTAAGAAGAGCCGAACCCGGCGTCGAAGCTACCCACACGAGGGCCTGTCTGTCCGAAGATAGCGTTCTCGGAAGCGATCGTAAGGTCACAAACCACGTGCAATACGTGTCCGCCGCCGATAGCGAAACCGTTCACGGCTGCGATGACGGGTTTCGGGAGAGAGCGGATCTGCTTTTGTACGTCCAATACGTTCAAGCGAGGTACGCCGTCTTTACCCACGTAGCCGCCACGTCCTTTCACGTTCATATCGCCTCCCGCGCAAAACGCCGTATCTCCGGCTCCTGTCAGAACGACTACGTTAATGTCCGGACGTTCCCGGCAGATGTAAAAGGCGTCGCTCATCTCCGTGGTCGTAGTCGGGGTAAAAGCGTTGCGATACCGTTCCCGGTTTATCGTAATGCGGGCGATGCGTTGTAGAAATCAAATAAGATCTCCTCGTATTCCTTGATGGTTGTCCATTCTCTTTTCGTTTCCATATATTATATGTTTTGTGCTTGGGATGAATTTTTTAGTTGATGATAATATTCCTTGAGCAATCGTACGTCTTCCGCTTTGTCCGTGAAAACCTCCATGAATAGGGGATGTTCGCTCGGTTGCTCCGTTTGGGTAAAGGCGCTCATCGCAGCTGCCAACTCCTCGGCGTTATGAACGGCGGAGTAGGAGAATCCCCTTTCCGTGGCCCATCCCTCCGCTGAGGTCTGGTGGGAGGCGGTGACGTAACGGTGCGTACGCTCGTTCATCTTGAATCCTGGCAAGGCTTGGAAGATCTCACCACCTCCGTTGTTCAAGAGCAGGATACGAAGGTTATTGTGCAAGTTTCCGTTCCACAACGCATTCATATCATAGAAGAAACTAAGATCGCCTATAACGATAAAGTTTAGTTTTTGCGAGGCCGAGGCGTATCCGATAGCCGTAGACAAGGAGCCTTCGATCCCGCTCGTACCTCGGTTACAACAAACCTCAACCGTCTCGGGTACGGTGTACAATTGTGCGTAACGTACGGTGGAGCTATTCCCCAGATGCAAGGCCGATTCAGCCGGAAGCGAACGTATCAAACCACCGATCGCCGCCATTTCGGAGTAAGCGAACTCCGGCTCCGGCAGATTCCGGGATTTATATTCCCAAGCCTTCGGATATTCAATCTGCCTATTCTCCAGCATATAAGCGATTTTCTCCAGAAACTCGAAAGCGTCCATCTCGATCACCGTGGTCAGGCTACCGAATAAATCCGCTACCTCCCCATCCAATGAGACATGCCAATGCTCCTTAGGCGGGTGTTTCCGCAAAAACTCTTTCAGCCGCTTGGAGACAATATGGCCGCCGTAGGTGATCACGAGCTCGGGAACCAGCTTCTCTTTTTCCTCCTCTGGGGTAGCGTACAGGATGGCGTCGAAATTCTTGATCGGCAATCCCGGTACGATACGGTTGCCGATGTGCTCGGAGAGCCAAGTGAAATGTTTGTATAGTAACTTACATATTTTCTTCTCGAAGAGATAGATCAAACTCATTTGTCCCGCTATCATCATTCGCTTGCTATATTTGTTCAAACGCTCGATCAGATCGTCATATTTCCGGTCGTACACGTTTAGCCTTGATAACGGGTGATTACCCGTACCTTCGGCAATTCGGGTGTCGTGAACTGAAATAAAGGCTCGGAGATCGGGACGTTGATATGAACCGGCCTTTGCCGTGATGGTTCAGTTCCAACAAAGCCTCGTTGATCAATCGATTACAATACCATTCATCTTGATCCGTATGTATTTCCGGTAGCTGTACCGATTTCTTCACCAGCGAGCCGAACACCCCGGGTTGCGGCAAGGTCTGTCCGTCCATTTGCCCGATCCATGCGGCGGGGCGGTCGGCGGATATCACGACAAGCGGAACTTTCTGATAGAAAGCCTCCGCTACCGCCGGATGTATATTCAGCAAGGCCGTGCCCGAGGTACAGCAAACAGCCGCCGGCTTACCTCCGTGCAACGCTAGCCCTACGGCAAAGAATCCCGCGCTTCGCTCATCCGTCACGGAATGGCAATTGAAGAACGAATGGTTTGCCAATGTGTGCACAATCGGAGAGTTCCGGCTCCCCGGACATAGCACGATATTACTTACGCCGTGCTCTATCAGCAAGGCTACCAATTGAAGGATGTTCTTTTTATCGCTATACATTATATGATATAAAATTATAAATTACCCACTATTCTCCGCATCGTATCTAATTTATCCTCTGTCTCCTGCCACTCATCCTCTAGCTGCGAGGCCGCCAACAGACCGCCTCCGGCATACAGCGTAAAGGTTTGGGGGAGGATATTCATGCAACGGAGGTTTACGTACAGATCTGTTTTGCCTTTGGGATCCAGCCAACCGATGAAACCGGAGTAATAGCTACGATCGTACCCCTCATTCTCGATGATGAAATGATAAGCCTCCTCCTTGGGAAGACCGCAAACGGCTGGAGTAGGGTGTAATAGTTGAAGGACATCACCCAGCTTCTCGGGATTCGGCAAGGAGAAGAAGAAATCGCTTTTCAAATGGGAAACCTCTCCGGCCCGGGCTGAATAAGGCCCCTTCTCCTCGGGAGTAATACCCAAGGTGGACAGCTGGCGGCGTATATAGGAGGCGACTAATTGCTGTTCTCTCCAATTCTTATGGTCCCAGCTTTTCGGTAATTTCCCGTCTCGTAAGGATTGGGTTCCGGCCAAAGCTACCGTTTGCCAGTCGCCTTTCTCGCCGGATAACAAGATTTCCGGTGTCCCACCCATCCAAGTTCCGGTTTCCGGGGTATGGCAAAGGTAGACATAGGAGCGGATATATCGTTCTACTGCGGCGAAGAATGCCTTGCCGGGTGAGAAAGAGGGATCTTTCCGGATCGTTTTGCTACGGGATAGGACTAGTTTATCTTGGCTTCCTTTTAGCAAAGGGCTGGTAAACAGGGAGAAATGGTAAGCGTATCGTTCCTTCTCCTCGGATTCGGATGGGATTTCGATTTCATTCGAAGGGAATTCGTTTTTCTCTCGAGAGAAATCCCAATCGGATTCGGAGGGGATTTCAAAGCAATCCGGTTGGATTAAAACGATAGGTCGTTCCGCTGTCACCTGAAACGGAGCGATTACAAAACCGCTCCGTTCATTTAAGTCTTTTATGTCGTATAATAGGCAAGGAGAGCCGGCGCTTTGCATCCTGAAATGGAGCCTATCCTCACCGGGAATACGCCAAATAGCGAAACTCCGGCCTTGCTTGATCAACGTGTCTATTATTTCGTAAGAATCTCTTGGAATCATTTCTTCTTTAGTATGCTATTGATTACCCGTACCGAGGAAACCAGTTTGTCGGTAGAGGTGAATATGTCTACGTTCCACACATGGGATGAACGGCCTTTGTGGATAATCGTCCCGACGGCACGTACCGTGTCTCCCTCGTGGGCGGACGACATATGGCTGCCGCTAACTTGCATGCCGACTACCATCTCG
>ENA-OQEB01000398-OQEB01000398.1-human-gut-metagenome-genome-assembly--contig:-NODE-398-length-18445-cov-6.353314_pt1 | contig 18445 bp, 22 predicted proteins | sample MGYA00242787_ERZ504619 | MGnify/ENA primary metagenome ERZ504619 (study PRJEB26092, sample SAMD00036317) | human gut metagenome | host: Homo sapiens | study: EMG produced TPA metagenomics assembly of... | reverse complement strand
CGTCGCCTACAGTGCCCGCCGCACGGCGCTCGAGATCGACACCGCCAATGAGGCCAATTCGGATAGGCTCGCTAGCTCCTAGTTACTTTTGTGAGAGACGTCGACTCGGCTCATCGAACATCAAATGGCTGGTTCTGGATACCCAGAGCCAGCCCATTACGCATTAGATATCGTCAGAGGAGTCGAGTTCTGCCTCGAGCTTGGCACGGCGTCTTTTCGCCGTGAAAAACGTTGCGCACAGGCCAGCAAACGTGGCCGCGAAAATCGTCGCACCGCAGAACACGCCCGTGGCCAGGTTCGCCAACCAAAAGACGCTTTCGAGCGGTACGATCTGCGCCTCAGCGATACAGCGCATTGCGGCAATAACAAGCGCGAACGCGGCGCCGCTAAGACCGCTGAGAAGTAGGAAATATCCAACAGGAAGATGCTCGGTTTGCCCAAAACGATTGGTATCGACATAGCCCTTCCGCGTTTGCAGTCCTGCGCAAATCAACATCACGAGAACGAGCCACAAATACATGGCTGCCTCGAACGGCGTTGCAAAACCATGCGGCATTTCACTGGCGTCGCTGTGAACCCACGCAACCTGTCGAGCTATAACTGGTAGAAAAATATCATCAACATGCCAAACGAAAGCAGCACGAAACCAATCTTGTAGATCTTCGCGCTCTCAGCCTCCAGGCGCTCATCCTTTGGGCCGGCATATTCACGCCACTTTTGCACGAGTTTTAAATCTTCAAATTTCATAGCGAACTCCTAAAGAGCGTTAGGGTCGACGTCGATCCCGTCTTCCCAAAACAGATCGTTCAACGTAACGCGTAGCGCTTTGCAGATCGCCACGCACAAATTGAGCGTGGGGTTGTAGCCGCCCGCCTCGATCAGGCCGATGGTCTGGCGCGTAACGCCCACGGCCTCGGCCAAGTCAGCTTGCGAAAGGCCAACCGCCGCGCGCGCCGCCTTCATGCGTAGGTTCTTTTTGCCCGGCATGGATTTCCTTTCGTAGTAATGGACAGATATCCGTTGCAACATGACAGAAATATATTGCATCCATCAGAAGATGTCAACTATATCTGTCATTATGAAAACCATATTCGTCATCGCCATGCGGACATTACAACTTCGGTTCACTATTCAAACTTACTCGGACAGAACCGACTCGGTTTTGTCCGAGTAAACTCGAGCATAAACTGATTCATGCGATACAATTAACTCGGACAAAACGAGTCGGAAGGAACCGAGTAAGTGGAATTCATTGGCAGGGAGCGTGAACTCGCCCGTATTAAGAAAACGCTCAAAGCACCCGAGCAGCGCAATGTTCTCATTTACGGCAGGCGTCGCGTCGGAAAAAGTGAGCTCATCAAGCAGGCGCTAACGGATTTGTCAGACGTCGCAACGGTCTATTACGAGTGCCGCCAAACCTCCGAGGCAGACAACCTCGAGAGTCTGTCCGTCCTTGTTGCTGAAGCGCTGAGCTTTCCTCCGCTCGCCTTCACAGGCATCCGCGAGCTCATCGAATTTCTGTTTGCCCAAGCCAAAGACAAGAACATTACCCTCGTTCTCGACGAATACCCCTACTTGAGAGATGCGGTTAAAGGCTTAGACAGCATTCTTCAGACCTCAATCGACGCCCACAGGGAAGACTCACGTTTAAACATTGTCCTGTGCGGCTCCTACGTTGAGATTATGAAATCCCTCATCGAGCATGAAAGCCCCCTCTACGGGCGAATTGATCTCGCACTTGAGCTTAAGCCCATGGATTACTTTGACGCTGCGAAGTTCTATCCCGCGTTCTCGCCCGAGGACAAGGTGCGGCTCTATAGCGTTTTTGGCGGCATCCCCTTTTACAATCGCCTCATCGATCAATCCCAAAGCGTACGCGACAACATCATCGAGCTCGTCACGGAACCTGGCGCCGCTTAGAAAGCGAGGTGCGTCCTATCTCAACGCCGAGATCTCGAAGATGACCAACGCCAACGAAGTTTCGGGGCTCTCGCACAAGGTTACTCCCGTTGGGGGGACGTGCTGGCACAGTCGCACGTCTCGAGCGGTCCGGCCATGGCAGACGTGCTCGACAAGCTCATGTCACTCGAAATCGTCCAAAAGCGTGCACCCATCAACGACCCTACGAACAAGCGCAAGTCTGGCTACTTTGTAGTGGATCCGCTTTCGCTCTTTTACTATCGCTATGTTTTCCGCAATGCCTCAGCACGTCAGCTGCTCGACCCGGAAGTCTTCTATGATCGTCACGTCTCCCAAGACTTCGAGGAAAACTACGTTCCTCATATGTTCGAGGAGATCTGCCGTCAATACCTCGTGCGGCAGAACAGGACCGGCAAGATCGAACCGGCTTTCGACGCCATAGGCAAGTACTGGTACGACGATCCCGCAAACAAAACGAGCGGCGAATTCGATGTGGTAACGCAAGACCCCGAGGCTACGCATTCTACGAAGCAAAGTTCCGCAAATCCCCCGTCACGCAAAAAATGGTCGACGAGGAAATCACCCAAGTCGAGGCAACGGGCTCAAGTGCCATCGCTATGGATTCTTCTCCCGTTCGGGCTTCGAAGCTGGCGAAAGCGATCGAACCGTCTTCATCGACCTGCCGCAGATGTTTGGATAGGACAGGACAGGTCCCTCCCGCATTCCAAGCATTCATTATCTAATCGAACGATTGTTCGATGGATTTCGTGTTGGTTGGAATCGTCTGTGGGCTGGGCTATGCTACCTTGACTATCTATATGACTTAAACGCAGCAAAGGAGCACCGAGAGAGCGAGTATGGCAAAAAACACCGCAAACTATGGTAACGACAGTATCCGCCAGCTCAAGGACGAGGAGCGCGTACGCCTGCGCCCCGCCGTCATCTTTGGCTCGGACGGGCTCGACGGCTGCGCACATGCCGCCTTCGAGATCCTGTCCAACGCCGTTGACGAGGCGCGCCAGGGCTACGGCAAGCTCATCACCCTTACCGCCTTTCGCATGGCTCCATTCAGGTAGAGGACAATGGCCGTGGCTGCCCGCTCGACTGGAACCCTTCCGAGAAGCGTTTTAACTGGGAGCTCGTCTTTTGCGAACTCTACGCCGGCGGCAAGTATAACAACAACCAGGGCGGCGACTACGATTTCTCGCTCGGCACCAACGGCCTGGGCTCCTGTGCGACTCAGTACGCCTCCGAGTACATGGACGTCACGGTTTGGCGCGACGGCAACAAGTACTCCCTGCACTTTAAGAAGGGCAAGGTCGTCGGCGCCAAAAAGAAGGCGCTCGAGATTGAGCCCAGCGACGAGAACCGCACCGGTACCACCATCAAGTGGCGTCCCGATCTTGAGGTCTTTACCTCCATCAGTATCCCCCACGATTGGTATCGCGAGACCATGCGCCGTCAGGCCGTGGTCAACGCCAACGTGACCTTCCGCCTGCACATCGAGGGCGACGATGGTGAGTTTTCCGAAGAGGATTTTTGCTATCCCAAGGGCATCGAGGACTACGTGCTCGAGAAGGTCGGTACCGACTACCTTACCGAGCCCTTCTTTATCGAGGCCGACCGTCGCGGTCGCGATCGCGAGGACCTGCCCGATTACAACGTAAAAATCACCGCATGCATGTGCTTCTCGCGCACCTTCATGATGCAGGAGTACTACCACAACTCATCGTGGCTCGAGAACGGCGGTTCGCCCGAGAAGGCCGCCCGCAGCGCTTTGACCAGCGCCATCGATGCCTACATTAAGCAACAGGGCAAATACAACAAAAACGAGAGCGGCATTAAGTGGCAGGACGTCCAGGACTGTCTGGTACTAGTGACCAACTGCTTCTCCACCCAGACGTCTTACGAAAACCAGACTAAGAAGGCCATCAACAACCGCTTTATCCAGCAGGCCATGACTGCCTTCTTTAAGGAGCGCCTCTCGACCTACTTGATCGAGAACAAGGACGCCGCCAATAAGATTATGGAGCAGGTGCTCATCAACAAGCGTTCACGCGAGAATGCCGAGAAGACGCGCCAGAGCATCAAGACCAACCTGCAGCAGAAGACCGATATGGCCAACCGCGTGCAGAAGTTCATCGACTGCCGCTCCAAGGACAAGAACCGTCGCGAGATCTACATCGTAGAGGGCGACTCGGCAGCAGGCGCCATTCGCACCTCGCGCGATGCCGAGTTCCAGGGCGTCATGCCCGTCCGAGGTAAGATCCTCAACTGCCTGAAGGAGGATTATCCGCGCATCTTTAAGTCCGACATCATCATGGACCTTATGCGCGTGCTGGGCTGCGGTGTGGAGATCAAGGACAAGCGCATCAAGAACCTGGGCGCTTTGACCTGGACAACCTCAACTGGAACAAGGTCATCATCTGTACGGACGCCGACGTCGACGGTTATCACATCCGCACGCTCGTGCTCACCATGCTCTATCGCCTGGTGCCCACGCTTATCGACGAGGGCTACGTGTATATCGCCGAGTCGCCGCTCTACGAGATCAACTGCAAAGAGAAGACCTACTTTGCCTACACCGAGCTCGAGAAGAACGGCATCCTTAAGGAGATCGGCGACCAAAAGTGCTCGATCAACCGCTCCAAGGGTCTTGGTGAGAACGATCCGGACATGATGTGGCTCACCACCATGAACCCCGAGACGCGCCGCCTGATCAAGGTGGAGCCCGAGGACGTCACCAAGATGGAAACCATGTTCAACCTTTTGCTTGGCAACGACGAGGCAGGCCGCAAGCGCCATATCTCCGAGCACGGCAAGGAATACCTGGACCAGCTGGACCTGCAGTAGCAGCAAATCGATAACGACGGCCCATAAGAAGTTCAAGAGGAAATCGTGGCAAAGAAGAAGACGAAGAACCAGCCAAAGAAAAAGCAGGTCAACGCCGAAAACGTCATCGGCCTGCACTCCGAGGTCACCGACCAGCCGATCACGCAGACGCTCGAGGTCAACTACATGCCCTACGCCATGAGCGTCAACGTCTCGCGTGCGTTCCCCGAGATCGACGGCTTTAAGCCTCGCACCGCAAGCTGCTCTACACCATGTACAAGATGGGTCTGCTCAAGGGCGAGCGCCAGAAGAGCGCCAACATCGTGGGGCAAACCATGAAGCTCAACCCGCACGGCGATGCCGCGATCTACGAGACGATGGTGCGCCTGGCGACGGGCAACGAGGCACTGCTTGCGCCTTCGTGGAGTCGAAGGGCAACTTTGGCAAGTACTATTCGGGCGATCTGAGCTACGCCGCCTCGCGTTATACCGAGGCCAAGCTCTCCCCCATCAGCGCCGAGATCTTCAAGGACATCGACAAGGACCCGGTCGACTTTGTCGACAGCTACGACGGCGCCATGAAGGAGCCGCGTTTGCTGCCCACCACGTTCCCCAACATCCTTGTCTCGGCCAACAAGGGCATCGGCGTCGCATGGCGTCCGACATCTGCGGTTTCAACCTCAACGAGGTCTGCACCGCCACCATGCACTACCTGCAGGATCCCGACTGCGACCTGCTCGAGTACATGCCCATGCCCGACTTCTCGACCGGCGGCGAAATTATCTACCGCCGCGAGGAGATGGAAAAGATTATCGAGACCGGCTTGGCAGCTTCCAGATCCGCTCCCGCTGGCGCTGGATTCCCGAAGAGCGCATCATCGAGGTCTACGAGATCCCCTACACCACCAAGACCGATGTCATCATCGAACGCATCGTCAAGCTCTCCAAAGAGGGCAAGGTCAAGGAGATCGCCGATATCCGCGATGAGACCGACCTCTCGGGTCTGCGTATCGCCATCGACCTTAAGCGCGGCGTCGACCCCGACAAGCTCATGGCCAAGCTCTATCGCTCGACCACGCTGCAGGATTCGTTCTCGTGCAACTTCAACGTGCTCGTCGACGGCTATCCCCGTGTTATGGGCGTGCGCCAGATTCTGCACGAGTGGGTCAAGTGGCGTATTGAGTCCACGCGCCGCCGCATTAACTTTGACCTGGGCAAAAAGTCCGAGCGCCTGCACCTGCTGCACGGCCTTGAGGCAATTCTGCTCGACATCGACAAGGCCATCGCCATCATCCGCGGCACCAAGCTCGAAGCCGAGGTCGTGCCCAATCTTATGAAGGGTTTCGACATCGACGAGACCCAGGCCGAGTTTGTTGCCGAGCTCAAGCTTCGCAACATCAACGAGGAGTACATCCTCAACCGCACCAAGGACATTGCAAAGCTTGAGGGCGAAATTGCCGAGCTGGAGGAGATTCTCTCGAGCGAAGACAACATCAAGAAGGTCATCAGCGACGAGTTGGCCGCGGTCAACAAGAAATATGTGATGCCGCGTCGCACGGGCAGGATCGAGCCCCATGAGGTCATCGAGGTGAGCTTGGAACCCGAGGTCGAGGAGTACCCGGTCACCATCATGCTCTCGCGCGATGGCTACCTTAAGAAGATGACGGACCGCGTACTCAAGAAGGCGACCACGCTCAAGTACAAGGACGGCGACAAACCCTTTATCGAGTTCCCGTCCTCCAACACCCACGAGCTGCTGGTCTTTACCAACAAGAGCCAGGTGTACAAGTGCAAGGTTGCGGCGTTTGAGGACACCAAGTCGGCCCAGCTGGGCTCGTACCTGCCGACCGATCTTGAGATGGAACCCGACGAGGGTGTCATCTGGGTCATCGACCCCGAGGACTACAAGGCCGACGTGCTGTTTGTCTTTGAGAACGGTCGTGTGGTGCGCGTCGCACTTGCCGGATACGTTACCAAGACCAACCGCAAGCGCCTTAAGAACGCCATCTACGGCGGCAGCAAACTGCTGTATGCCAGGTGCTCAAGGAAGATTGCGATATTGCACTGGTCTCGAGCGACTATCGCCTGATGAACTTCAACACGTCGTTGCTCAAGACCAAGACGACCACCAACACGCAGGCGTCCAGGCCTTTACGGCTAAGAAGGGCCGCTCGGTCACCACCGTCGGCACAACCGAGGAGATTCTTGGCGCCGGCGTCTCGGCCGAGAAGTTCACCGCACAGAGCCTGCCTTCTGCCGGTGCCCTCATGAAGGAAAACGACATGCCGAGCCTGTTTGACTAGGTGCCACGGCAACGAGACCGTTAGATACTTCTCAAAGCGACGAGGCCCGGAACGCAACGGCATTGCGCCCGGGACTCGTCGTTTTTCTTCTCAACTATTTTTTAACGCAGATAAATTGATTTCTGCTTTTTTTTCTGCGTAAAAAATGTCAGCGTCACTGCTTCGATGCCCTTTGGTCAGCTGTTAGCAAAACTTGCAAAAATTAGCAAAACTTGCAAAAATTAGCAAAACTTGCAAAGGAGTCACCATGGAGTACAGCAAGAACCCCTTTACCCCGACGTTCGGAAGCGTCCCTCCCTTTCTAGCGGGTCGCGAGCATATTCTGCGTGACATCAACCGTGGTTTTATCAACGGCCCGGGAGATCCAAACCTGTCGACTATTTTTACGGGCGCAAGGGGAACGGGCAAGACGGCGCTTCTCTCGCTCCTTTCAGAAACGGCGCTTGAACACGGTTGGATCGCAGCAAATGTCTCCGCCATGCCAGGCATGCTCGAAGATATTATCGAGCGAACCAAAGAAGCCGCAGATAGCTACCTCTCACAGCCTCATGCGCGCATAAACGGCGTTCAAATTGGTCCAGTGGGCATCGATTGGACATATGCTCAAGAGGCTCAGGGCAACTGGCGCACGCGCATGAATGGCATCTTTAAGCAACTCGAAAAACATGACATCGGACTTCTCATTACCATCGATGAAGTCACCGTCGATCTCGAAGAAATGCTTCAATTTGCCTCTGTTTACCAGCACTTTGTACGCGAAGGTAAAAAAGTTGCCCTACTCATGGCAGGACTGCCCTACAAAGTATCGGCGTTGCTGCGTAACGATTCCGTCTCGTTCCTCAGGCGTTCCCAATATCATCAGTTAGGACGAATCACTGACGTTGAAATTGCAAACGCGTTTCGCAAAACCGTTGAGGCCGGAGGACGTTCAATCACACCAGAAGCGCTCGAGAATGCTGTGAAGGCCGTCGACGGATTCCCCTACATGATGCAGCTCGTCGGATATCGCACTTGGGATGTTTCGGAGAACTCGCCCCAAATCAGTGCATCCGATGTCCAGCAGGGTTCCCTACTCGCACGCATGGAGCTGCGTGATCGCATTCTCGAAACGACCTATCGAGAGCTTTCCGATAAAGACATTGAGTTTTTACTCGCGATGCTGCCCGATTCTGGCCCCAGCAGGGTCTCGGAGATAGCCAAACGCATGGGCGTCGCCAGCAACTACGCAAGCCAATACAAACGCCGCCTTCTCGAGGACGGCGTCATCGGGGAACGTGGGCGTGGTCTCGTTGGCTTTGACATCCCCGCATTCAGGGAGTTCCTGAGCGAGAAAGTCTCCTAGCACGCGGAGATTGTCCATAAGGACATCAACGCATGGCAATCAGTAATCCTCTTGGTAAGGGAAGTAGGCTTTCCGCCAACGCTGATTGCCATGCGTTCTTCTTGTCCTTAGGCGAGTTTGCGAGCGAGCTCTCGCACCTCTTCCAACTTGGGCGAGGAGACCATGCTGTCACGCTCGGTCATACCGCTGATGGTGACAATGCCCTGGTCCTCCCACTTGCAGTACGCACAGGTTGACTTGTACATAGCGATCGCCGCATCATAGACGCCCTCGCTATGGCTATCGAGCAAAAGGGCCGTCTTGGTGAACGGGAAGCCCGTAGCACCGAAGGCATACAGGCGTCGATGGCGGCCTTCTCCTGCGCAGTGATATCAAACCAGTAGATAGGCGAAGCGAAGACAACCATATCGGCGCCTTTCAGTGTCTCGAGCACACCGGCCATGTCGTCCTTCTGCACGCAGGCACCCTCATGGGCAAAGCAGTACTGACACCCCAGGCAACCAGCAATCTTCTTGCCGGCAACGCGGATGACTCGACCGTATGGCCGGCCTCGCGCGCGGTCTCGGCAAACGCCTCGACCATGGTGTCGGTATTGGCGCCCTTGCGCGGGCTACCGCTCAATACAACGATATTCATAAGAATCTCCCTTCTTCATGCCGCAGCGCGCGGCATACATTTCGTTGTAACCAAAACGGATAGAGCTATTCAGTCGTCTGTAGATCGCATCTCTCGTTCGTGTTCTCTAGACACAATCTCATTGCCTGATAACTCCTCGGCCACCTTGATTTTCTCTCCGAGATTGAACAGCAAATCGTTGCTCGCAAAGTATCGACTGTGAGAAAATTAGCTTGAGCTTTCTCCCTGCTCGCATAAGCGTTCGCGTGAAAGAGCCTAGCCGCATCGGCCAGGCGCAATATAGATCCGCGGAAACCGGCCTACGAACAAGGAGTGTCTTATGTATGGACAGCATGTTGCACCGCAGACCCATAACAAACGGACTGGCCTGTCTATCCGCGACGTCAAGCGTCATGCAGACGCCAGAATCGCCGCCTTCGGAGTAAGCATTCTTGTGGCAGGACTGCTTTTGCTACCCTGCGCAGCACTGGCGACAGAAATGCCCGAAACCGATGTCGCAGCACCCATTACCTGCGACGAAGCCAACGCGGAAGGCAGCCTCACAGCTACCACCGTTGTCGACCATAACTATGACCTGGAGCTCCCTCCTGCCTTTATGTTGGTCCAGAATGAGGCGTTTGTATACGATTTCCCCGACAAACCCGAAGACTTCATCTACGGGCTTAACGACACCGTCCTTCTCTTCAAGATCGACACCGATACCGAAGGCCTTATAAAAACCGAGAACCCCAAAGAGGCCAGCGTCTCTATTGCCCTGACCATGATCGACAATCACGTTAGAGCAACCGTAGTCTTTACAGGCAGTTACACCGACGACCAAATCCCTTACAGGCTGAACCTCAACAGCTCAGCCCACCTTGGCACACACGTTGACCGTGACTTCGACAGCGGGCAAGGGATTATGCACGAGACGCGGCACGATTACTACATCCGTTACATCTTCGACAGTGACGTGCACTTGATTGCAACCGATACGAGCGGTTCCAAACCCGATCCAAGTGTTAAGCCGATCCCAGAGGTCAAACCCGAACCGGAAACCAAGCCCGAGCCCACACCGCAGCCCAAGACAGAAAAGCCCGCGGCAAATCCCGTTTCCACCAAGGCAGTAACGGCAGCTAAACCAGCCAGGACCACCCTACCCGCTACGGGCGACAACGGCGCGATAGCAGTCGCCCTGAGTGTTGCCGGTGGCGTAGTTGCATCAGTTAGCATTTCCGCAACAAGGCGTCGCAACCGCTAGCTAAAGCAAATACGCCATTCACACAGGCAAACAACCAAGCTCCAACGAAAACGGTCCAGTCATCCGACTGTGCCGCACTCCAGTAGTTCGTGGAAGATATCAAAGAGGTATCCCAGGCTCCCTTGAGCTGTGCGACAGACAGATCAGGTTTGGGAAGTAGAACGGCCCTTGCGCGAAGCGTGAATCGGGCAAGTCTGACGTTTATTCCCAGGGCCAAGCAGGGCCGGAGGTTTTATTGGCGGCTCTTACGGGCGTCGCGAGTTTTGGCGAGGACGTAGGCATCGGGGTCGTCTTTGAACCAGGGCAACGGCGCTCGCCGGAGACCATATGGCGGTGGGGGCAGCCGCCCATGCACATGGCAGAATGTGGTGCACGGATGATTGGGCGTCCGCAGGCTGAGTGAAGCCATAACAACACTTCGCGCATCGAGCAGTTTGAGCCGGCGTGCGCATGTCGGCGCCATACCGGGAAGAGAGGGCCTTCTTGTGGGGCGGACGACCCCATTGCAGTCTCCTTCCGCTCTAATCCTGCGGGAACGACAGCGGCCGTAGGAGTACCGCTACCGTACTCGTAGCGGTTCTCCGCCCCCTAAGCAGCGTGTCCGCTACGAAACGACCGTCTTGTAATAAGCGCCGAAGTCTGCGAGCGAGTCCATGATGGGCATCATCTGGCGGCCGAGCTCGGTAAGGCCATACTCAACGCGGGGAGGATTCTCGCCATAGTCATGGCGAAAGACCAGCCATCATCTCCATCTGCCGCAGCTGTCGGTAAGCACCTTCTGAGAGATCCCCTCGAGGTCGCGGCGCAACTCGTTGAAACGCCAAGGGCGTACGCGCAAGTTACGGATAATGAGCAGCTTCCACTTGCCGCCAATGAGCGTTACCGCCGTTGCGACCGGACACTCCGGAAGCTCCTCTTTCGCCATCACGGGAGACCCAACCTCCTTGACCATACCGGTTTCACAAAAAAGTACGCAGTTACAAATATGTGCGTACTCGTATTTGCATTCGCCTTCGCGTTGAATATAACTCACGCAGGAGATGCCTGCAAGGTACATCAACCCCAAGAGAGGAACCATTATGGCTAATTATGCAAGGACCCACATCGGTAATGAGAGCCGTGTCGAGCTGCACGAAGTGCTCGGGCTTACCGGGGCAGAGGTGAGTGTCAACAATCTTCCCGCCGGCGCTGGCGTTCCGTTCGTCCATGCACACAAGGAAAACGAGGAAATCTATGGCGTGCTCGAAGGCGCCGGCTCGGTCACGATCGACGGTGAGGAAATCGAGCTTGCAGCCGGCGACTGGCTGCGCATTTCCCCCGCCGCACACCGTCAGTTCCGCGCCGCATCCGACTCGGGCATCACATACGTCTGCATTCAGGTCAAGCAGGGATCCCTTGATGCCTTCACGGCCGACGACGCTATCATGTTCTAATTCGCGATCGGTGTGCAAGGGCCGATACCGCCCGCATGCCCCCTTCGGAATAGGCGCTGAGCAGCTCCTGGGCGTGGGCGAACTCGGCCCTCGCTCCAACCGAGTAGGCGGTTGACCGCGAGATTTCCCTGGACGTTGTGAACGAAGAGCAGATAGCGTCCTCGCGCGAGAGCCCGGTCTCCTCCATGATCGAGGGAACCATCTGCTCAGCGCCGCGCTCGACGACGCGCTGTGCCACCCGGGCGTATGCATCGTCATCCGAGTAGAGCAGATAATAGTCATCGTTTGCCGGCGGGCGCTGGCAGAGAGCCTCCGCCTCCGTTCCCTCAAGCGGGGGCGCCGCCGCCAGGGCCTCGTCGATAAGTGCATCAAGCAGCGCGAACTTGTCCTCGTAGAGCAAATAGAACGTGCCGCGGTTGATATCGGCACAGCGGCAAATATCCGCCACCGTCATCTTCGCGAAGCCGACCTCGGCCAGCAGCGCAAAGAACGCCTCCCGTATGACCGAAAGCGTATAGCGTCGGCGACGATCGATCTTCCCCGATTCCATGGCCCCTCCAATTGCAGCGCTCAACAATATCCAGAAGCCGCTCGTTTATCGACAGCAGCTCGGAACTGTTCATTGCTCTGACGCAAATCAACACTGATACTTTTTATAGACACCTGTTCATTGTAGTTGAAAGAGAGTATCAAGTGACTCTATACGAGCGGCTCGTTATCGAACTCACCAACCAATCGTTTTCCCATCAGGCCGCCTACCGCACCGGCGGCACGCCCTATGAACTGAGTGCCCGCGAGCCCGAGCGCTACGACCAGCAAATCGAAACGTTTGCCCGCATGATCGATGAAGCCGATTGCGTGCTTGTAGGCGGGGCCTCTGGGCTCTCCGCGGCGGGCGGCGGCGACTTCTACTACGAAGACAACGCGACCTATCGCAGGCATTTCGGCAAATTCGCCGAGCGCTACGGTTTCAGGGGCGCTTTTGAAGGGTCGTCCTACCGCTGGCCCACCGCCGAGTCGCGCTGGGGCTACCTTGCCACCTTCCTCGACACCACGCTCAACGCCCCGCTGCGCGAGCCCTACAAAGATCTCGACGCCATTCTTACCGAGAAAGACTTCTTCGTTCTCACCACCAACCAGGACACGCAGTTCATGAAAATCTACCTTGGGAGAAGGTAGCAGAGATCCAAGGCGATCACCGCTTCTTCCAGTGCTCCCACTGTTGCACCGGCGAGGTGTGGGACGCGGTCGAGCCGGTCTCCCGCATGGTAGAGGCCATGGGAGACGGCCTTGAGGTTCCGACAGAATTCGTGCCACGCTGCCCGCACTGCGGGGCAGAGGCGTTCCCTTGGGTTCGCGGCTACGGCAACTTCCTGCAGGGCGAGCTCTACGAGGAGCAGTACCGCAAGGTGTCCGACTGGCTCGACGCGCACGCGCGGCAGAGGATCCTTTTCCTCGAGCTGGGCGTGGGCCGCATGACGCCTGCGTTTATCCAGGAGCCGTTCTGGGCCCTCACGGCGCAGTTGCCGCAGGCTGGCTACATCGCCGTGAACAACAGGACGCAGTTTCTCCCCCGTGCAATCGAGGATCGGGGGCTCGCCGTTCGTGCCGATATCGCCGACGTGCTCGCCGACGTGCGCAAGACGCTGGGTAGGTAGCGCATGGAAACGATAAAGCGGTTCGTATCGGCCAGGCACTTGCCGAGGCGGATCTTATCATCATCGGCGCCAGCAACGGGCTCGACATGGCAGAGGGGCTCAACCTCTTCTACGCCGATGCTCATTTCCAAGAAGCGTACGGAGACCTCGCCCAGGCTGATGGCATCGGCTGCATACTGCAGGGGCTCACCTCTCCGGATGCAAACGTGCGACGCCGATGGGCCGATCGATTCCATCAAAAGGAGTATGTCGAGTATGAGCCCGGCCCAATCATGAACGGGCTGCGGCATCTTACGGAGCACGCTGATACCTTCGTGATCACATGCAATATTGACGGGCACTTCGCACGCGCAGGGTTCAACGAGAACCACGTGCTCGAGACGGAGGGGAGTACGTGCACGTCGATTGACGAGCAGCGTCTCGCCCACCCAGATGCCCTCGCCATGGCGCAGCTCGAAGATCTCGCGCACCTTGTGCAAGCGCATCGCAACCACAAGGTTGCCATCCTCGAACTTGGCGTGGGGCTGCGCAACGGCGTCATAAAGCGCATGCTCGCTCGGGTCGCGAACGCCTGCGAACACGCCACCTACATCGTGTTCAACTACAGTCAGGCTCTGACGCCCGACGCTTCGTGCGAGACAATTCTCGTTGACGGCGATATGACCCCGGCTTTCGAGGAGATCGTTCGATGCCACCTCTAGAAAGAGAAGCGATGAGGCTTCGAAGCCTCATGACGATGCCGACGCATCATCGTCGGCATCGGCTCGGGTATGTCGAGCGCCGCCGGTTCAACCATTACAACCATGCGGGCATGACGTGTGCCGGAATGGCGGACTGGCAGAAAGCCTTTGGCTTCAAGAGCCTTTTCGACGGCTTCTATCACCTCTACCCCAGCCTCGAGCAGCAATGGGCCTACTACGCGCGATACATCGATTTCATGCTGCGCGAGCCGGCCTCACAACCCTATCTCGACCTGCGGTCCCTCATCGGCCATAAGGATTACTTCATCCTGAGCACCAATGTGGACACCCAGGTTGAGAAGACGTTTCCTGCCGAGAGGACCTGCAACTATCAGGGAAGCTTCGCACACCTTCAGTGCAAGCAACCATGCTGCGACGAGATCTTCGATGCGAGTCCCTACGTCGAGCGCATGCTCGCAGGCATGGCGGGGTTCGAGATCCGCAGCGAGAATGTCCCCCGATGCCCGCACTGCGGTTGGCAGCTTGTGCCGTGGGTGCGCGACGACACGTTTTTGCAGGGCACGGCATGGCGCAAGGGCCTCGAACGATATGAGCACTTCGCGCGCGAGCGTGGTAGTAGCCGCGTGCTGTTGCTGGAGCTCGGCGTGGGCGAGATGACCCCCGGCATCATCACGCTCCCGTTCTGGAGCATGACCGCAAAGCTACCGGATGCGCACCTACTGAGCGTAAACATCTCGGGCGACTCGGCCCCGTTGCAGCTCGGAAACAAGGCGGAGGCGATTCGGGCCGATTTGCGCACGCTGCTCGCGGCGGCGCGGGTGACGAAGGTATTTAAGCCTCCTTGTCAGTCGCTGTAAGGTATTCCTCGTCGTCCACGGGCTCCAACCACTCGTTGGAGGTCTCCTCACCCGGAACCTCCAGCGCGAGATGGGAGAACCAGCTGTCGGGCGCGGCTCCGTGCCAATGCTTTACGCCCGCGGGAATATTTACTACATCGCCAGGGCGCAGCTCCTGTGCCGGTTTGCCCCATTCCTGATAAAACCCTCGACCAGCCACGCAGACGAGGATCTGTCCGCCACCGCTTTTGGCGTGATGGATGTGCCAGTTGTTGCGGCAGCCGGGCTCGAACGTAACGTTGTAAATGCCGACCTGCTCGGTGGAAAGGGGCACGAGGTAGCTTTGCCCGATAAAGTACTTCGCAAATGCGTCGTTGGGGGCACCGATGGGAAAGGCCATCTCGTTTTGGTGTCGGGCCTTTGCGTCGGCGCCGTCATCTTCGTCCGCCCAGACCTCCTTCGCCATGCGAAAGGCCGCCCACGCCTTGGGCCATCCCGCGTAAAACGCCGCATGCGTAAGGATTTCCGCTATCTCAGCCCTGGTCACCCCGTTGCTCTTTGCGGACATCAGATGATATTGGAACGAAGAGTCCGTCAGCCCCTGCGCCATTAGGGCCACCACCGTCACCACGCTGCGGTCTCGAAGGGAAAGCCCATCTTCTCGGCTCCACACCTCGCCGAACAGCACATCGTCATTGAGCTGAGCGAATTTGGGGGCAAAATCCCCCAGGGCGTCTCTGCCCGCCGTCTGTTTAATTGCCATGATCGATTTCCTCCTATCGATGGTTCTGGACACGAATCTGTTTACGCATGGCCAAGTGGCCCGCCTAGATTCCCATGCCCATTCGTCGCGCCTGCTCAAGAGCAGGGTGCCCAGCGATTTCGCCCACGCCGTTCACGCCGCCGGCGAAAACCGTTTTGCCCATTACGGACCACCCCTTGCGCTACCGATTTGTATTGACGAGAATGAAGGTAATACCTAAACCTAACTTTAGGTCAAGGAATGAATTCGAGATTTATTCGGAGGGGCCATGTACACAATCGGACAGGTGGCGGAAATGTTCGGCTTGCCCGCCTCAACGCTGCGGTATTACGACAAGCAGGGATTGTTCCCGGGGCTGGAGCGGACGTCCGGCATTCGCCAATTTGGCGATACGGAACTCGAGGCGCTTCGGGTCATCGAATGTCTGAAGAAAGCGGGGATGGAGATCAAGGACATCCGTCTGTTCATGGAATGGTGTGCGGAGGGCCCGTCCACTTACCCCCAGCGCAAGGCCATGTTCGAGGAGCGGAAGGCCCACATGGAGTCGGAAATCGCGAACATGAACCGTGCGCTGGATATGCTGAGATTCAAATGCTGGTACTACGAGCAGGCGATTCAAGATGGCAGCGAGGATAGGCTGGAAGCGCTGATTCCCGACAATTTGCCGGAAGAAATCAAAGGCGCCTACGAGAACGCGCACGCTCGATAATGCCGACCGATCTCAAGGGAATTCGGTGAGGAGTCCTCTTCGGTTAGTGATGTACTTCTTTCCCTTGATGTCGTAGCGCTTCGCCTCATAGAAGACGAAGGCGTCACGGAGGTAGGAGATGTAGCGCCCGACGATGACGTGGTTGGTGGGAACCTTGTTGGCGTCGAGGACGTTGGCGATGTTGTTGGGCGAGTTGAGGTTGCCGGAGTTGTCCATCATGTACTCGGCCAGCCTCTCCAACACGGTGGAGTCGGTACGTATTGCGGTCTACCCAAGCCATAATCCACTCCTTCTCGGTTTCGACAATCTCATTATTTACTTAAGTTCACGAGAAGGCAATGTACACAAGGATGCATCGAGGAGCGAATCCCAGTAGCGCCATGTCAGCAGCGATGCCGGGCGCATTCGCACGTGCCACAATCCAACCACCAGAGATGAAAACACAGTCCCCGTCGGGTAGTCGTGGGCGTGCGCTAGTCCGCATCAGTAACCTGCCTCCTTGGTTGTCCCTTCTCTGCATGGTCATCTACATAAAGGAGGAACCAACCATGCAGATCAGCGTGTCGTCCACCCTGACCGTATATCACGACGGTCAATTCTGGGTCGGGCTGGCGGAGCACGTCGAGAGCGGAAGGTATGGCGTCGCCCGCATCGTCTTCGGCGCGGAGCCGTCCGATGAGGAGATTCTGCGATTCGTTACAAGCGAATGGGAGAAGCTCTCGTTCTTCGGCGACAAGGCCACCGAAACAAGCAAGCCCGCGAAGAACCCCAAGCGGCGCGCTCGCGAGGCAGCGAAAGCCTTAAACGGCCCGCGGTGAGCACCAAGGCGCAACAGGCGCTCGCGGCACAGCGGGAAGCAATGAAGCGGGAGTCGGCTCAAGCAAGAAGTCAGCGTCGCGCGGATGAGGCGGAGACGCGCTTCGAGCAGCGAAAGTTGAAGCGCAAGCAGAAGCATCGCGGGCATTGATCGCCATTTGCAGCAAGGCAAACCATATACAGCAGCGGCGCCAGTTCCACTTGAAGCCGACGCCGCGTAGACGCTGATGGTGACGGCTATGCACGGGCACGGGCGCGCCACCGCACTTCACAGCTTGTTTCTCAAGTATTTGGGACGCACACGCGGCGTTCAAAAATGCGGAGCGACTCCGCATGGCTCGAGACTGAGCGAGATGCCCTACTTCTCGCCCTCCAGCAGCCCCACGATGCGGTCGATGTCGACGGCAAAGCGAGGCCTTCCCTCGCGCTCGTAGCGGTCAAGGTATGCCTGGCACTCGGAGACAATGCGCTTGGTGTTGCCATCGATGATGCGCTGGAGCGTCTCGTAGTAGGCCGAGCCCTCGGTCCTGAAGCGGCGCTGGTGGGCCTTGGTTATGGGGAACATCTTGATGTAGTGGATGCCGTGGCGGCAGCCGGGGCGCGTCGTGGGGCGGGGTGGCAACGCAAAGTACTGGTCTTTGGGCACGTTAGGGGCGATGTTGGAACGCAGCGGCACAGCGAAGTCCCTGCGCTTTCCGCGGAAACGCAGCCTCACCACCACGATGCAGGGGCGATTGTGCTTAAGCATGAGCTCGCGGTCGCCATCGACGAGGTCGAAGAAGTCCTGGGAGATGGATACGATCTTCATCGGTTGCGCCCCCCCCTTCATACGAAGCGGGGCCCGCATCGCTGCAGGCCCCTACAGGTGGGCGATATTCTACGCCTTGCGGCACCCCGTCGCCCACGGAGGTTAAACGTACACGTAAGCCGTACTCTGAAAGCCGCGGCTTCCGGCAAGTAGTTTATACCACGAAAGGTCGCTTTCGATGCACCTAGCTCGCAAAATAACACTCGCTGGGCCGTCACCCCTGATCTTCTCGACCGTCTCCTCCGGGTACTTATTGCGTGCCACGGGCACCTCCGTCCTTGTTATCGCGATAAACATACCATGAGTGGCGTACGGGTCGAAAAGGGCTGGCGCCAAAAGAGCCCAACGGCCGTTACAGCTTCGTTAGAAACGCGCCCCACCATGGATGGTGAACCCGAAAGGTAAGGCGCACGGGCACGGCGACTCGGCCCGCGCACCCGGAAGAGAAAG
>ENA-OQEB01000397-OQEB01000397.1-human-gut-metagenome-genome-assembly--contig:-NODE-397-length-18491-cov-2.125790_pt1 | contig 18491 bp, 22 predicted proteins | sample MGYA00242787_ERZ504619 | MGnify/ENA primary metagenome ERZ504619 (study PRJEB26092, sample SAMD00036317) | human gut metagenome | host: Homo sapiens | study: EMG produced TPA metagenomics assembly of... | reverse complement strand
TTCAGCGATGAACTGGTTAGTATCGAAAACGGATTAAAGGTGAAAAGGGCATAAAGAATGTGCTTTTCGCTGATAGGATAAGTTTAAGCGCGGAACCTTGGTATAGTGGTTCTTGTTTATATAAATGAAATAAAAGGAAGCCTGGCAAGTTTGTATTTGCCTTGGCTTCCTTTTTCCGTCTATAATATCTGAACTATTAACTGTCAACCATCAACTCTTTTTCATCATCTTCTTCCATTTAAAGTATCCGGCTACGGCGATGATGACGTAGAGACCATAAAGTCCTGCCTTGAATGGGATGCCTTTGACGATATAGAGATAGAAGCAAACGGCATCTACGATAATCCAGAAGAACCACTGCTCGATATATTTGCGTGCCAGCGCCCAGAGACCCACAAAGCTCAGGGCATTGGTGAAACTGTCTTGCAGAGGAACTGTAGAGTTGGTGAAAGTTATCAGTATATAATAGGTGATGCCCCAGGCTGCCAGGAAGAACAGAAGAGTAGGGAGATAGAGCGACTTCTTCATATAGGTAATCGGAAGTTCTTCTTTCTCCTTCTGGTTGTGCTTCTTGCCATATTTCCATACGGCATAACCATATATACCGGCTATCGTATAGTAGACCGCCATACCCGCATCGCCGTAAAGACCATGACTCCAATAGAGCCATACGTCCAGGGCAGGCATGATGATGCCTACCAGCCAGAGCCAGATACTGGCACGGTACTCCAACAGGATATAAACCAGTCCGAGTACCGTGGTAAAGATGTCTAAACCATGTGATGCAATATAATCCATCATGATGATTTCTGATTAGAACTTCAATGTAAGATGCGTCATCCAGGTGGTATCTGCCATCGGGATGTAGGCTATCTGCTTGAATCTGTTGTCCAATGTATATCCGTAACCGATGGCATTGCTCCAGGTGAATGCGCTGGCTGCATAGTGGCGGTTGAAGATATTGTTGATGTCCACACCGAAGCTTACCTCCTTGATGCCGAGAGCTTGGTTAGCTTAGCGCTGTAGTTCAGGCTCAGGTCGCTCTGTGAATAGCATGGCAGTGAGAAGTCGCGGTCTTCTGTGTTGGTAATATACTGGCGACTTACAAAGTTGGTGTGCCAGGTAGCAGAGAAACCGGCATAGTGGAGGTCGATGAATCCGTTCAGGATGGCTGATGGAGAATAAGACAGGGTTGAGTTGTCGTAATGTACTACGCCTGGCGTCTTCTCGTCTTCCCAGTTGCTTACATACTCATCAAAGTCCTTGATCTTGTTCTTGCTCAGAGCAGCATTTCCTTCTACAGACAACCATGACAATGGTGCCCAGCCGGCTGTCAGCTCTACGCCCATACGGTAAGAATCCTTGATGTTGGTGGTCAGCGCCTCACCGATGTCGCTCAACTGTCCGGTCTGAGCCAGCTGGTTGTCATAATCCATATAGTAGAAGCTGGCACCTGCATGCCAGTTGTCGCCCTGAAACTGATAGCCGAACTCTACATCGAGCAGCTTCTCCTCTTTAGGGAATGGATAGTTGAAGTTGTCGGTAAAGTTGTTGCGCTCTGGCTCGCGGTTGCTGTAGGCTACAGATGCGTATGCCTTGTGGCCATCCTTGTTGAAGCTGATACCTGCCTTAGGGTTGAAGAAGTTGTACTTCTCGTTGATGTTCAGCTCCTGGTTCTTGTAGCTGCCGTCTGCCTGGGCGATAAACTTGTCGTTGATACCGTCGGTCTTGTATTCTACACGGCGATACTGCAGGTCAGCGAAGGCATTCCAGTAGTCTGCAAAGCGATAGCTTGCCTTGACGAAGGCGCTGTAGTCATACTTGTGGGCATCAGAATCATAGTACTTATACTTTCCGTTGCTGCCTAAGAACTTCTTCTCGGCATCCTGGTTGGCGATATAAGTAAGGTATCCCCAGTGGTTGCCGCGGAACTGCTGCAGGTTCAATCCGCCGATAACATCCCAGTGCTCATCCTTGTAGTTGGTATTGTATACCATGCCGTAGGTATGCTGGGTGAGTCCCTTCTTGCGAATGAAGTCAGACTTCTTGACCTTGTTGCCCTCTGCATCCTTGTAGATGAGTCCGAACTTGGCAACTTGGCGTTGTTCTTAAACTCCTTGTAGTAGCCGTAGCCATAGGTATAATGCAGTGAGAGGCTGTGGCTCCAGTGGCTGCTTGGTGTCCAGGTAGCCGAAAGGATGTTGTGGTTCTGATAGAAGTTATCAGTAGTCTTGTCCATTTGCTTCCGTCGCGCAGGGTATAAGGAGTGATGGTATAATCGCCCTTGTCGTTGCGAACCATATCGCCTGTCAGCACGTTAAACTTATCCAGACCAGCCTTATACATATCTTTATAAGTGCGGATGCCATCCTGAAGGAGGCTGAAGTTAGAGTTGTAATCTCCGCCCAGCACACCGTTCCAAGCCTGACCGGTCTTCTCGAAGTTGCCGATGTTCTTGTAGCTTACCTTGAAGTTATCGCCCAGCCAGGTCAGTCCGCCATAGTAAGAACCTGAGCGGCCTGCTGTGCCGTCTACATAACCGTCGGTAGCTGTCTCGTGATAAGCACCGTCAAAAATCAGATGCTTGCCCAGGAGTCCGGTAGAGAAGCTTACGCCCGTATTATAAGTGTTGTATGAGCCGAATGAGCCCGTAACCTCCAGCTGTAGGCTGGAGTGATGGGGCCGCCATAGCCATGGAGATGCTACCACCGAAGGCTCCGTCGCCATTGGTAGATGAGCCCACACCACGCTGCACTTGTACGCTACCCAGGAGGGCTGCATAGCTATTCATGTTGGCCCAGAACACGGTCTGGTCTTCTGGAGAGTTGAGAGCCACGCCGTCCAGTGTTACGTTGATGCGGCTTCCTGCAGCACCACGAATACGCATATAGCTGGTACCTGTGCCGATACCATTTTCGCCCCAAGCCAAGATGCCAGGAGTTCGAGAAAGGAGGAATGGGAGTTCCAGTCCGGTACGGGAGAATTGCTGGAGTTCAGCCTTCTTGAGATTGGCTACGGCGTAAGGCGCATCCTTACTGGCACGTACAGCCTTAACTACTACTTCATTCAGATTTTGCACCTTGGTGGTGTCCAGTTTGGTTTGAGCCACGGCAGCCTGAGTTGCCAATGAGCAAGCCGCTACGCTAAGCGCAATACCGCTAAATCTTTTCATTGCTTTTTAAAATTTACCTAAATTACAATCGTTTATCTCAAGGGGGATAGGGAATCAGTCCGATAAAATTCCTAACCAGCATTGCCTGGTCCAGGTTCTATGGGTATGTTCTCAGCATCCGCTAATGGCGGTAGCACCCCTTAGTTAGCTCTCTGCTAACCGAGTGCAAAGTTACTGCAAAACTCTGACATAGCAAAATAAAAAGCAGAAATATCGTCGAGATATCGCATTTTTTGCTCAAAAACCTAGGGAGATATGAGTTTTTTTTATATCTTTGCCCCCAAATATTAATGTATATCATCAACCATTCATACCTAAACTTGAATCGAATATGATGGAACAGAAGAAAAAACTATCCTGGTACTCGCCTTGCGCTATGCTGCTGCTGATGCCGATGACAGTGCATGCCCAGGGAGCCAAGGACAATGCCTTGGAAGCCCTGAGTGGCAAGACGGCTGGTGTCAATGTTACCACCAACGGTCTTGACCGTATGGCTATGCTCAATAGTGTGCGTGTGCGAGGCACCACCTCCATTATGGGTGGCAACGACCCGCTCGTCATCATTGATGGCGTAACTTCTGATGTGGCTACCTGCTACCATCTATCCTGCCGACATCGAGAGTTTCACCGTCTTGAAGAATGCCTCCGAGACTTCGCTCTATGGTTCGCGTGGAGCATCGGGTGTCATCCAAGTTACCACCAAGAAGGGCACGGGCAAGGGATTTCAGATATCCTACGAGGGCAACTATGGCATCGAGCGATGTACAAGAGCATGGAGATGCTCAGTGCTGCCGAGTATGTGGCTGCTGCCCAGAAGTATGGGCTGGAGTACAATGACAAGGGATATGCCACCGACTTCCACAAGGAGATGACTCGCTCTGCCCTGGTGCAAAACCACTATGTGGCTTTCAGCGGAGGCAATCAGCTGAGCAATTACCGTGCCTCCTTCGGCTATATCGACCATAACACCATCATTCGTTCCAAGGGCTATCGCAATCTCGTGGCTAAGATAGATGTGTCGCAGAAGGCTTTCGATGGTAAGCTCACGGGCGATTTCGGCGTGTTTGGGTCTTCCTATAAGAACAATGACATCTTCGACAGCCAGATGCTCTTCTATTCTGCCGATGCCATGAATCCTACCTATCCATACGATAGGCTGAATGGCAGCTATGTGAAGAATGGGGCGGCATCCCAGATCAATCCACCTGCCGCACTGCTCCAGGAGCGCAATGATACCAAGAATATGAACTTCAATGCGCATCTCAAGCTCTCTTACGACATCTTGGACCGCAAGCAGGCTGATACCGCCAAGCCATTCTCTGAGCGTCTGTATCTCACAGCCTTCGGCTCTTATTCCTATTCCTCGAATGAGAACAATCAGTTTTGCCCTACCTGGGTATGGGCGCAGGGCAATCTGTATAGGGGCGAATTTAAGAGTGAGGACTGGCTAGCCAATGTATCGCTCAATTATCATCGCAGCTGGGGCATCCATGCACTGGGAGCATGGTGGGCGCAGAGTATCAGAAGAATATCCGTTCGGGCTTCTGGACCTCGGCCAAGGGCATCACCATCAATGACATGTACTAGAACAATATAGGAGCCGCTGCCTCCCGACCTTTTGGCGGCACCGACAGTGACTATGCCGACCTTCGCTTGCCTCCGTGATGGGCAATGTAGACTATACCTGATGGGCAGATATCAGCTCTCGCTCTCCATGCGTGGCGATGGTTCGTCGATGGTGGCTGATAATCATACTTGGGGCTTCTTCCCATCCATCTCAGCCTCTTGGGATATGAAGCAGGAGGCTTGGCTCAGCCAGGTGGAGCCCATCGCCATGCTCAAGCTCAAGGCTGGCTATGGACGCTCGGGCAATCTGGGCGGCATCTCCTCCTATACCACGATGAACACGGTGCGCCAGACGGGCATCGTATCCGTCAACAATTCGCCTACCGTGACGTTGGGCGTCATCCGCAACAACAATCCCGACCTCAAATGGGAGACTCGCTCCACCTGGAATGTGGGCATGGACCTGGGCTTGTGGCAGAACCGCCTGGTGCTCACGGCAGAATATTATTACTCCAAGACCACCGATATGCTCTATGCCTACGATGTGCCCGTGCCTCCGTTTGCCTTCGACAAGTTGCTTGCCAACATCGGCTCCATGAGCAATCAGGGCTTGGAGCTAGGCTTCTCCATCACGCCTATCGCCAAGAAGGATATGGAGCTCAACATCAATATGAACCTCGCTTGGCAGAAGAACAAGCTCCTCTCCCTGAGTGGCGAGTATAAGGGCATGCAGATGTCGGCAGCCGATGTTACGGCGATGGGCTGGCTCTCGGGAGCTGGTCAGCATGGTGGCTACAACAATGTGGTATATCAGATCGTGGGCCAACCGCTCGGCGTGTTCTATCTGCCTCACTGCAAGGGCATCGTGGAAGATGGAAATGGCCACTATCGCTATGACATCGAAGATCTGGATCATAACGGAACGGTAGACTTGAGCGATGGCGGCGACCGATACATAGCTGGTCAGGCTACGCCAAAGGTAACGCTGGTTCCAACATTTCCTTCCGCTATCACGACTGGTATCTCTCGCTCCAGATGAACGGTGCCTTCGGTCATAAGATATTCAATGGCACGGGCTTGGCATACACCAATATGTCGAGCTTTCCCGACTATAATGTGATGAAGGGCGCCCCCGAGAAGAACATCGTGGACCAGAATGTGAGCGACTATTGGCTGGAGAAGGGCGACTATCTCAACTTCGAGAATCTCACCTTGGGTTATGATGTGCCATCAAGAAGGGCGTGGTGCAGTCGCTCCGAGTGTCGGCTAGCGTTCACAATCTAGCCACCATCACCAGCTATAGCGGTCTGACCCCGATGATCAATAGCTATGTGGTCAATAACACGATGGGCATCGACGATAAGCGCACCTATCCCGTGTTCCGCACCTATAGCATCGGACTGAGTGTACAATTCTAAAAAGATGATTTTTATGAAACGATATTCTATATTATTGGCAGTGGCAGCCTCCGTGCTAGCCCTCTCATCGTGTCTGGACGAGCATCCTAAGGACCAGCTCGAAGAAGACAAGATATACTCCACGGCTTCCGACATCTATGTCAATGCCGTAGCCTCGCTCTATAATTATATAGGTGGAGCCAATGAGAGCGAGGGCATACAGGCACCTGCCGAGCATCTACGATTACAATACCCTCACCACCGATGAGGCTATCATCCCTATACGTGGTGGCGACTGGTATGATGGCGGTCTCTGGAATGCCATGTACCAGCACAAGTGGACCGCCGATGATGAGCCGCTTTATGACACTTGGAAGTACATCTACAAGGTTATCGTGCTCTGCAATCGCTCGCTCGATATCATCGATGCCCGTTCACCACTAGGCTCTTCCACGCCAGTCTTGGATGCTTCGGAGGCTAAAGAGTATAAGGCAGAGGTGAGAGCGGTCAGGGCCTTGATGTATTATGAGGCGATGGATATGTTTGGCAGGGTGCCGCTAGTCTTGTCGACGATGGAGCAACCCTATACGCAGACAGTAGATGGGAGTGAGCTCCCTCGCAGTCGGAGCGTAGCGAGGTGTTCCGCTTCATCTTCAGTGAGTTGCAAGATGTTTTGCCTTTCCTGCCAGAAGATCATAGCAACAAGGAGGGCAAGTATTATGGCAAGATAACCCGCCCTGTGGCAAACTTCCTGCTGGCTAAGTTGGCACTCAATGCCGAGATTTATACCTACGATGACTGGACAGGGGGCTATGCCCATCGTCCTAGCGGCAAGGACATCTTCTTTAAGGTAGATGGCAAGCAGATGGATGCTTGGCAAACGTGCATCCACTATTGCGACGAGCTAGCCTTGGAGGATTATGCCCTGGAGGATGACTATGCCTTCAATTTCTCCACCATAACGAGTCGTCTAGGGAGAATATTTTTACCATCCCGATGGATAAGAATATCTACACCAATCAGTTCCACTATCTCTTCCGCTCTTACCATTATACCCACGGAGGAGCCCTGGATGGGGCAGTGAGAATGGTATCTGCGCCACCATCAGCACCATAAAGGCAAACCACTATGGCGAGGCTGATGAGGATGCTCGCTGCAAGATAAATTTTGTGGCAGGTATTGTGGAGATAGACTATAAGCAGCTCATCATGGACAATGGCAAGCCCCTGGAGTATCAGCCATTTGAGGTGAAGCAAAACCTCACCAATAGCCCATACGTCAAGACGGCGGGAGCCGCATGGGCAAGTATGAGGTGGACCGCACCAGCTATATGGACGGTAAGTTGCCAAGTAATGACATCGTGCTTTTCCGCTATGCCGATGCTCTGCTGATGAAGGCAGAGGCCAAGGTGCGCAATGGCGAGGACGGCAGCCAGGAACTCAATGCCGTTAGAGCCGAGTAGGGATGCCTGCCCGAGAAGCCACCCTCGACAATATCCTCGAGGAGCGCCTCTTGGAACTGGTATGGGAGGGTTGGCGCCGCCAAGACCTCATCCGCTTTGGCAAGTTCACGGGAGCCTATGATCTCCGAGAGCCCCTCGATGGAGAGGAGTCGGGCTATACCACCGTCTTCCCAATCCCTCAGAAGTGCAGGGATCTCAATAAGCATCTGAAGCAAAATCCAGGCTATACGAAGTATGTATATATAGAATAAAAAAGGAAAGGAAATGAATATGAAAAGAATATCTTTAGGAGCCATGGCTCTAGGTCTAGGAATGATGATGATGGCATCTTGCGGCAGCAAGGGAGTCAAGAGTGTGCAGGCAGAGGCAGAGTCTCAGGCTGCAGAGACAGCCACCGAGTGGCTCAGTTTTGATAGCATCTTGGTGGATACCGCCACCACCATCGTTAGTGGAAAGGATACCCTGCGAGGCACGGTTCATATCCAGTTGATGCTAGCCAAGGGTCCAGGTGCGGATGCCGTCAATGACTCCATCTTGCAATCTGGTATCTTCATGCCCGAGTATATGCCTCAGGATACTAAGGTATGACCGCCGCCCAGCAAGTGCATGCATACGCCAAGAACTTCCTGGCAGGCTATCGTGCCGACGTCAATGGGATGAAAAAGCAGGGCGTGGAGCTGTTTCCTACCTTCTCTTACTCTTATGAGCTTACATCGCAGGTAGACCAGAATCAGCAGGATAGCTAGCCAATTACCTAGTGTCAGGCTATGTATATATGGGAGGAGCCCATGGCAGCAGCATCAGCGTGGCTCGCAATTTCGACATCCATACAGGCAAGCAGCTCGATAAGCAGGGCCTCCTCAGGCCAGAAGGCGAAAAGCCCGTTACGGATATGGTATATCAGGGCATCGTGAAGTCGCTGGGCTCGGAAGCCGCCAATCTCAAGGACATGCTGTTCTTTGGCGAGAAACCCTATCTCACAGGCAACTTCCTCGTCCAGCCCGATACCATTACCTTCATTTATCAGACCGACGAGATAGCCCCTCACGCCTGCGGTGAGTTCCGCATTCCGCTCAGCAAGAAGTCGTTGCAGCAGTATCTCAAGTAGGTATTAAGCAAGTAATACTGGGAGGGCAGGTTTGTTACCTGCCCAATAGGCATGAATGCCCATCAATAAAAACAATCCACCTCATTGGCTGGTAACAAACCTGCCTCCCAGCATTTCTCCTTGCCCAATGGGTTAGGAGAGTTCCAGCATTTCAATTGAGCAACTAATCTTTTACTCTTTCACTACCTCTTCCACGTACTTCACGAGCGAATCCTTGCCATTGAGGAGGTAGAACTGGACTCTGACCACGTGATTGATGTCGGCGCTGCCTTTTACCTTGACATGGCGAGTCTTGCCATACTCCAGAGTGTCGCGGCGGGATGGGTAGGAGAGGAGCTGGAGACGGTCTTTGGTGGAACCACTGCCCACATAGTAGATGCCCACGCTATCTACGATGCTCTTCTGGAGGGAGTCTTTCTGGGCTACCTTCTGGGCATGCTGGGCGGTGGTGTCTACGGGCTCAAACTCGCTGGCTGCCACGGTGTCGCCATCATTCTGGTCGGGGGCGAAACGGCAGCTGCTGGTCGTTGTAATAAAAGTTGTGGCGACCAAGGTCGCCACAACATATAAAAGTTTCTTCATATTTTATGATGAATGAATAATCTACAGAATAATTACATCTCCACGATAACCTCGTGCTTGCCCTCGGCGCATGGGATGACGCAGCCCTCGATGGCATTGCCATCCACGGTGATCTGCTTAACGCCCTTCTCCTTGCCCTCTGGGTTCTTCACGATGATGTGGTATTCGCCACCACGGAACTTGCGGGTTACCTCATACTCCTTGGCGGTGCTTGGCAGACAAGGGTCGATGAGCAAGCCCTCATAGTCTGGCTTGATACCGAGGATGAACTCGCTGACGGTATACCACATCCAAGCGGCTGTACCGGTAAGCCATGAGTTCTTGCCCTCACCTGCTTGGCTGCATCCTTGCCGGCTACCATCTGGCAGTTTACGTATGGCTCCACCTTGTGCAGGGTCTGGTATTTCTCCTCTACATAGCTAGGCAGAATCTTGGTGTAGTGCTTCCAAGCATCATTGCCACGTCCTGCTACGGTTTCGCCGATGATGACCCAAGGATTGTTGTGGCAGAAGATGCCGGCATTCTCCTTGTAACCTTCCGGATAGGATGAAATCTCGCCCATCTCTACATGATAGGTGGTGTAGGCTGGGTTGTTCAGCACCATTCCGTGCTCGCACTCCAGGCGCTCCTTGGCACTATCCAATGCCTTGTTGCAGAGGCCTTCTTCCTCTCCGATGCCAGCCATGGTACACCAGCCCTGACTCTCTATGAAGATCTTGCCTTCCTCGTTCTCGTTGCTGCCTATCTTGTTGCCGAAGAAATCGTAGGCACGCAGGAACCATTCGCCGTCCCAGCCATGCTGCTTCACGGCTTCGCTCATCGCATCCACAGCCTGCTGCATGCGCTCGGCTTCTGCCAGGTAATCCTCCTCGGCAAGTCCGGCGATAGTGCCTTCCTTGCTTTCTATGGCTTCCTTGGCAAGCTGTTTGCACAGCGCCACGTAGTCCTTGCCGGTTACTACGAAGAGTCCGGCTATCATGAGGCTCTCTGCCTTGCTGCCTTCGCCCTTGTTCTCGGTGGTCTGGAAACTCTCGTTAGTCCCAGGAGAAGCAGTTCAGGTTCAGACAGTCGTTCCAGTCGGCTCTGCCGATGAGCGGCAACTGGTGAGGACCCAGGTTGTTGATCACATGGTTCATCGAAATCTTGAGATGTTCGAAGAGACTCACCTCGCTGCCCGGCTGGTTGTCGAAAGGCACCTGCTCTGAGAGGATGGAGAAATCGCCCGTTTCCTTGATATATGCCACGGTTCCGAAGATGAGCCAGCATGGGTCGTCGTTGAAACCGCCACCGATGTCGTTGTTGCCGCGCTTGGTGAGCGGCTGATACTGGTGATAGCAGCCGCCGTCAGGGAACTGGGTGCTGGCGATATCGATGATGCGCTGGCGGGCACGGGTAGGAATCTGATGAACGAAGCCTACGAGGTCTTGGTTGGAATCGCGGAAGCCCATGCCTCTGCCGATGCCGCTCTCGAAGAAACTTGCCGAACGCGACATGCAGAAGGTAATCATGCACTGATACTGGTTCCAGATGTTCACCATGCGGTCTAACTTGTCGTTGCCGCTCTTTACGGTGAAGATGTTCAGCAGGTTATCCCAGTATTGGTTGAGTTCGGCAAAGGCTGCATCCACCTTTTCGGTGGTATCGAACTGGGCGATAAGCTGGTGCGCCTTCTCCTTGTTGATTACCTTCTTGGCGCTGAACTTCTTGTCCTGCTCGTTCTCTACGTAGCCCAGCAGGAAGATGAGGTCGCGGCTCTCGCCCGGCTGCAGGGTTACTTCTATATAGTGCGATGCGATAGGGCTCCAGCCGTGGGCAAAGCTGTTGCGTGGCTTGCCTTCCATCACGGCTTCCGGCTCGGCAAACTCGTTGTAGAGTCCGATGAAGCTCTCGCGGTCGGTATCGTAGCCCTGAATCTCGGTATTCACGGTGTAGAAAGCATAGTGGTTGCGGCGCTCACGGTATTCGGTCTTGTGATAGAGGGTAGAGCCTTCTATCTCTACTTCGCCCGTAGAGAAGTTGCGCTGGAAGTTCTCCATGTCGGTGGCTGCGTTCCAGAGGCACCATTCGGCAAAGGAGAATACCTTCAGGGTCTTCACCTCCTTGGTCTGGTTCTTCAGCGTCATCTTCTGCACCTCAGCCCAGGTATGCAGCGGCACGAAGAAGAGTACGCTCGCCTCCACGCCATTCTTGCTGCCCGTGATGCGGGTATAGTTCATGCCGTGGCGGCACTCGTAAGTGTCGAGTGGCGTCTTGCAAGGTTTCCAACCTGGGTTCCACACGCAGTCTCCCTCCTTGATGTAGAAGTATCTGCCGCCGTTGTCCATCGGCACTCCGTTGTAACGGTAACGGGTGAGACGGCGGAACTTGGCATCCTTGTAGAAAGAATACCCACCGGCTGTGTTGGAGATGAGCGAGAAGAAATCCTCGTTACCCAAATAGTTGATCCAAGGCCATGGAGTCTTGGGATCTGTAATCACGTATTCGCGATTGGCGTCATCAAAATGACCATACTTTTTCTCTACCATTGTTTTTTTAATGTTTATTTTTAGGTAAATTATATTATTTTGGTGCAAAGATAGCAAAAAAGTTTCTAGTTTAAAGGTTAGAAAACAGATATTTTTTGTATTTTGCACTAGAAGTTTGATGTTTAACAGGTTATAATTAACATAATATACAGTTGGCTTATGAAAAGAAACATTCTAACACTCGTCATAGCAGTGTTTGCCCTGACACAGGCAGCGGCACAGACATACGACAACTTGTGGAAGCAAGCTGACATCATCGCTCGGAAGGACCGGCCTAGGAGCGAGATTGGGGTGATGAAGAAAATCATCTCCAAGGCTTCGGCGGCTAAAGACTACGGACAGCTGATGGCGGCTGAAATGAGGCAGATGATACTCTGGAATGAGATTTCTGCCGATTCGCTGACGCCGAACGTGAAGCGGATGGAAGCCGAGGTGCAGAAGGTGAAGGACCCGGCATTGAAGGCGGTGAGATATGCCGTGCTGGGCAAGGTGTATCGTGATATGGACGAAAAGAAGAGCCTGGAGTCCTTCAAGAAAGCCCTGCAGCAGCCTGAACTTCTTGCCAAGCATACTTCCACTGAGTATGTTCCATTGACGCTGAAGGGTGTGGATGGCAGTTCTTTTAACAACGATCTGCTGCATCTCATCGGTTTCGAGGCTGACAGCAAGGAGGCGTACCTTCTGATGTACACCTATTATAATAAGGTGGGAAATCGGGGGGCGGCTTGTCTCTGTGCCTACAAGCTCATCGAGAAATATCGCCAGGACGACGTGAGAGAGGTGAAGAAGTCGAAGTATTTGAATACCATCGATTCGCTCATCCATGTATATCAGGATATTCCGGAGGCAGGCGAACTTGCCGTGGAGCACTTCCGCTTCATGGAGGGGGCTACCGATGCCAAACCGCTGGATAAGCTCAACTATATCAACTATGCGCTGAGCCGTTGGGGAGGATGGTCGAGAATGAACGAACTGAGAAATGCGCAGAAGCGACTCACCGAACCGATGTTCCGGGTGAAGGATATGCCGCAGGTATTGCGTCCTGGGGAGAAGGCGTGGGTGCATCTGAACGTGCGCAATCTCCAGAACCTGAAGTTCAGCATTTCCCGTCTTGATATTACAGCTGATAATAATTATGATGCCCAGAATGAGGCTACCTATAAGATGCTTCTGAAGAAGACCACGAAGCTGCATCAGAAGGATTTCAGCCGCAGCTACTATGGTCGTCCGGATTACGAAGAGGTGAAGGATTCCATCGAAATTGGTGGTAATCTGCGCTGGGTGCTATCTGATGGAGGTGACTTCGGATAATACCGGCATCGCTCCGCAGCGCAAACTCTTCTATGTGAGCAATCTGGCGGTGATGATCCAGCAGTTGCCTGATGACAAACATCGCTATGTGGTGGTGAATGCTACCGATGGTCAGCCTGTCGCCGGGGCGAAGATTGAACTCTATGACCAGTGGTATGATTTCAACACGAAGAAGAACAAACGAACGGTTCATGCCCGCTTGACGACCGATGAGAACGGAGAGGCTTACTTCAAGAATGTGGATGGAAACATCTTGATTTCCACCAGCAATGATAAGTTTACGCCTGCCAAGGGCATCTATCTTTCTCGTGACCGCTATTATGAAAAGAAGGATAATGAGACTAAATATCAGGTTTATACCGACCGTGCTCTCTATCGCCCAGGACAGAAGGTGCATGCCTCAGCCATTTCCTATACTGTCAAGAAGGGGTTGGATGCCAGCGTGCCAGGAAAGAGTATGGAACTGAAGTTTGTCCTGAGTGATGCCAACTGGAAGCAGGTGGCAGAACAGAAGGTTACGACCGATGAATATGGTACGGCTTCGGTAGATTTCGAACTCCCGAAGGAGGGAAAGACAGGACAGTATTCCATCTCCGTGAATGGTACAGCAAGCGAATATTTCAGAGTTGAGGAGTACAAGCGTCCAACCTTCGAGATTACCTTCCCGAAGGTGAACGAGAAATATGACTGGGGCGATACCGTGGTGGTGAAGGCTTCGGCAAAGACTTATGCCGGTGTGCCTGTGCAGGGTGCAAGGTGGAGTATCAGGTGACTCGCAGAAACCAACTCTGGTGGTGGGGTGCAGGATCTGCCGGACAGTTGGTGAAGACCGACAGTTGCGTGACTCGTGAGGACGGAACCTTCGACGTAGAGATTCCGCTGGAGGCTTCCTTGGCAGGAAAAGACGAGACAGATATGAGCGACTTCATGCGCATCGCCCGTTTCTTCAACTTCGAGGTATCAGCCATCGTTACCGACATCAGCGGCGAGAGCCACGAGGGCGTGATGAGTCTGCCTCTGGCACCAAGCCAACCATCCTCACGGTGAATCTTCCTAAGCGTATCGAAACAGACAGTCTGAAGGCGGTGACCTTCGCTTACCGCAATGCCAGTGGAATGCCGATTTCGAGCAGGTTGAAATATCGAATTGATAAGGCGAATGGAAGGATGCCGAGGCAAATGCTCCGGTTGCTATCAAGGAATATGCAACTACTACTTTTGTTTGGAAATCTGGTGTTCATCAGTTGGAGGCAATCTGCGGAACAGATACCCTGCAGCAGAAGTTCACGCTCTTCAGTATGAAGGATACTCATCCGGTAGAGCCAACCACCGAATGGTATTATCAGACGGCGAAGACCTTCCCTCGTGATGGCAAGCCTGTCTATATCCAGGTGGCTCTTCGGAGAATGGAGCGCACATCGTATATTCCATCATCGCCGGCAACAAACTGCTGGAGAAGGGTGCCTGGGAGTTGGGCGACAGTATCGTAACCCTGCCTTTCACCTACAAGGAGGAATATGCGTCGGGCATCGTACTGAACTATAGTTTCGTGAAACAAGGCAAATGCTATACCCGAATGATGAGCATCGCCCGTCCTCTGCCTGAGAAGAAACTGAACATCGCCTGGAAAACCTTCCGCAACCGTCTGACCCCTGGACAGAAGGAGGAGTGGACGCTGAAGATTACCACCCCTGACGGTAAGCCAGCCAAGCACAGCTGATGAGCGTGCTTTATGACAAGTCGCTCGACCAGATAGCCCCGCATTCCTGGAATTTCTCCCTGGGCTTCTATCAGAGTTTGCCAAACTGCTACTGGAAGCACAACCTCACTTTCCGTTCATTTTACTTGAATGGCGTTTATCCTACCAAGTATTATGACGAGAAGGGACTGGATGTGGATAAGTTTGATGGCAAATTCTTTAGCTATTATACTTATATGCAAGCGGTAGAGCTGAGCAAGTTGGAACGTTCTTCTGGCGGAACCGTTGAGTCTGTTCGTATACAGAAAGACGAGCTGGTTCGAGAAGAAGCGAAAGTCGTGAGAATTCGTGGTTCTAAGATGGTTCGTGTAGGAGCTGCTGCTCCATCTGCCAACAAGGTTTTTGATGTAGTAGAAGAGATGCCGCAGTTTGCTGGTGGTTCAGGCTCAGATGTAGAACAGTACCTCGACAAGGTGCAGGTGCGTGAGAACCTGAACGAGACAGCCTTCTTCTATCCTGCCCTGGAGAGCGACAACAATGGCAATGTAGCCATCAGATTTACCCTGCCGGAGAGCGTGACTACCTGGAAGTTCATGGGCCTGGCTCATGACAAGGAGATGCGCAACGGTTTGCTGGTAGATGAGGCTGTGGCTCAGAAGACCGTGATGGTGCAGCCTAACATGCCTCGCTTCCTGCGTGAGGGCGACAAGGCGGTGCTCGTGGCTAAGGTTTTCAATACCTCTGGCAAGAAGGTGAGTGGCAATGCCCGTATGCAGATCATCGACCAGAACCAACAAGGTGGTTTGGCAGAAAGAACAGAAATATAACATCGATGCAGAGGGTACGACAACCCTTAGCTTTGATGTACAAAACCTCAAGGAGGGTACCTATATTAATAAGGTGGTAGTTGCTGGCAATGGCTACAGCGATGGCGAGCAGCACTATCTGCCTGTATTGAGCGATAAGGAACTGGTAGTGAATACCCTGCCTATCACCCTGCATGAGGCTGGCAAGAAGGACTTCGACCTGACCCAGCTCTTCCTCAACAAGAATGGCAAGCAGGTGAAGGCTGACAAGGATACCAAGGTAACGGTAGAGTATACCAATAATCCTAGCTGGTTGATGATGAAGGCTCTGCCTGCTGTCAGCAACCAACCGAGGAAGATGCCATCTCACTGATGGCTGCGGTATATGCCAACAGCATCAGTCGCCATATCCAGTCTGATACCTTGAAGGTGGAAATTGACAAGTACATGAATCTCCTGAAGAAACTTCAGAATGCCGATGGCTCCTTCTCTTGGTGGAAGGGCATGGGTGGCAGTCGATATGTAACCACAGAGGTGGCTGAGATGATGGTTCGTCTCAATGCCATCGTGGGCAAACAGTCTTCTACCTCTAAGATGCTCTCATCTGCCATCACCTATCTGCGTCGGCAGACAGCAAGAGAGGTGCAGGAGATGAAGAAGCGTGAACAGGAGAATAAAAAGTATGAGGCTACTCCTAGCGAGCAAGCACTGCATTATCTCTATATCATCACGATGAACTTTACAAGACTCGATGGTTCTGCTCTAGAAGATGTGCATTATCTTCTTGGAAAACTGAAGAAGATGACAAGCTCTTTGACGATTTACGGTAAGGCAAAGGCAGCCGTTGTACTTGCCAAAAACTATGATGAGAAAACGGCAGCTGACTACTTGAAGAGCATCGAGGAATATTCCGTTTATCGTGAGGAGATGGGAAGATATTATGATACCCGCAAGGCTTACTACAGTTGGCGAGACTATAAGATTCCTACAGAGGTGGCTGCCATTGAGGCTTTGCAGCAGTTGAATGGCAACAAGCAAACCATCGAGGAAATGCAGCGTTGGCTCTTGATGAGCAAGCGCACCCAGGCTTGGGATACCCCAGTAAACACCGTGGATGCCGTCTTTGCCTTTATGAATGGCAATAAGCAAAACTTGAATCGTAAGGCAGAGAATGCCGTCATCAAACTGGATGGCAAACTCATACCTATGCCAAAGGATTCTACCACACTGGGCTATGTGAAGAGCGAACAGGAGGGCAAGGATGCATCCCACTTGACAATCGACAAGAAGAGTGATTACACCAGTTGGGGTGCCGTCTATGCTGAGTTCAAACAGCCTATCAGCGAGATTGCATCTTCGGAGTCGGGCATCAAGATAAGCCGCAAGGTGGCTTCCAAGGCAAAGGTAGGTGATAGGGTAAAGGTAACCATCACCTTGAATGCTGATCGCGACTACGACTTCGTGAAAGTAGTGGACAAGCGTGCTGCTTGCCTGGAGCCTGTAGGACAGATAAGCGGTTATCAGTGGGGCTTGGGTTGCTATGTTTCACCAAGAGACAATACAACAAATTTCTATTTCGAGCGTTTATCTAAAGGTAAGCACGTGATAGAAATGGAATATTACGTGAATCGTGAGGGCGACTATCGCTCTGGCTCTTGCACCGTGGAGTGTACCTACAGCCCAGAGTTTGGTGGACGTACAGAAGGATATAAAATAACTATAAATTAAATATTATGATGAAACGAATGAACATCTTGATGCTCTCATCGCTATTGGCGATTTCGGCATCGGCACAAAAGATAACTACCCAGCACGAGGTGGTGGACTGCGGACAAGTGGTATTCCGCCATCCCGTAACGGCTGAGTTTCAGATGAAGAATGAGGCCACAAGCCGCTCATCATCAAAATGTATTGAAGAGTTGTGGTTGCACATCAGTGGAATATCCAAAGAAGAGCATTGCCGCAGGCGAGAACTTTGTGGTGAAGGTGGCTTATGATGCCAAGCAGATGGGCACTTTCTATAAGCAATTGTGCATCTACAGCAATGCATCAGAAGAGCCATTCATCCTCTGCATGCGAGGTAGGGTGGTGGATAATATCGTCAACTTTGCTGGCAATTACGACCAGATGTTGGGCGAGTTGAAGGCTGATGCCCAGGAGGTGGAGTTTGATGACGTGAACCGTGGCGACCGTCCTGTGCAGCGCATCCACATTTTCAATCCTACCGACCAGATGATGGAACCCCGTGGTGATGCATCTGCCTAACTATCTCCATGCCGTGGTATCTCCATCCAAGGTGGCTCCTCATCATGCAGCAGAAATCAGCTTTGTCTTGGATTCCAAAAAAACTGCGTGACTTCGGATTGAACCAGACTTCCGTCTATCTGGGTGATCGCCCTGGCGATAAGATAGCCCCTGAGAAGGAAATCGTGGTGTCGGCTGTGCTCCTGCCAGACTTCGATAACATTACCCCTGCCAAGAAGGCGATGGGACCAAAGATGGAGATGCCTACCACTACTTTGGATCTCGGTAGTTTCAATGGCAAGAAGAAGTTGAAGGGTGAGATAGCCATCACCAACAAGGGTAAGTCGGAACTCGACATTCGCAGCATGCAGATGTTTACCATGGGCTTGCAGGTGCAGTTGAAGAAGAGCAAGATTCAGCCGGGCGAGACCGTGAAGATGAAGGTGACAGCTGTGGCTGCCGACCTGAAGAAGAGTAGAGCCAAGAACTCGTGTGCTCATGATCACCAATGACTCCAGACAATGACGAAGGTAACCATCAAGGTGAAAGGCTAATTATTAATTTCTTAATTATTTAATTCTTAATTAGAGTAAAGGTTGCAAGATAGAAATAGATTAAAT
>ENA-OQEB01000396-OQEB01000396.1-human-gut-metagenome-genome-assembly--contig:-NODE-396-length-18492-cov-1.725837_pt1 | contig 18492 bp, 24 predicted proteins | sample MGYA00242787_ERZ504619 | MGnify/ENA primary metagenome ERZ504619 (study PRJEB26092, sample SAMD00036317) | human gut metagenome | host: Homo sapiens | study: EMG produced TPA metagenomics assembly of... | reverse complement strand
GTATGCTTTTCCTTTTGCTATAATCCGCTATTAACTGTTCACTCTGTTTCTCAGCAAACAAACCTGATATCATTCATATAATCATACAGATTAATTGTAACATATATCATTATGTATGAAAAGTGTTTTTTCTTATCTCCTGCCTATGCAAACCGTAAGAAAATAAACATTTCCGGCACCTTTTCTCTTCAGGCATCCGGCCATTGCATCGATCGTACTTCCTGTTGTATACACATCATCTATCACCAGGATATTCTTTCCCCTGACATCTCCGGTCACGCAGAACGCTTTTTCCAGGTTTTTTCTTCTCTGCAAAGCATTCAGTTTTTTCTGCGACTTTGTCTTTAAAACTTTCTGCACAATATTGACATCTGTGGAAATCCCGGTATAATGACCGAGTTTCTCCGCCAGATATGCAGCCTGATTAAAACCTCTCTGCCGCTCCTTCGACTGTGTACCGGAACCGGCACGATCAGATCCGGCTTCCATTCCCGCAATTCTTTCTGTGCATATCGATACATTGCTCTGGCGTAAAAATCACCGTATTCTCTGCATCCATAGTACTTATATCTGGTAACAGATCTTCTCATTATGCCATCATAGACAAAAATACCTCTTCCCTGTTCATACACATGCCTGTGTTTCTGACAGTCCCTGCAGTATTCCCCTGTTTCTATGGGCTTTCCACATTTATAACATCTGGGATGACCAATCGGGCGAAGTTCTTTCTCGCATTCCGGACAGATCATCCTTCGCTGATCTGCCAGTATTTTCTGACAGACCGGACAGCATCTCGGGTAAAAAATATCAGCAACCATGTTCAGAAACCGTTTCATTTCCATTTCCTTCCACTATTTTACTCTTTGTTTTGCTATCCTCTGTATTTCTGTTTTTCTCATATTATCGGAATAAATTTTTTCTCTGTTATTATTCAGTCATCAGATCACAGTCTGCAATATCATTCTTCACCATCTGTATTATTATCCCTGTAGTCTCACTCAGTTCTCTGATCCGCTCATCCAATGCACTGTATCTCTTCTGCTGTTTTTCATTGCGTATCATCTCTGCAAAGGTCTCCTCGTTTCCCACAACCGTCACACATTTTCTTGCTCTGGTAACTGCGGTATAAAGAAGGTTCCTGTTTAAAAGCATCTGTGGTCCGGAAAGCAATGGAAGTATGACTGCCGGATACTCAGATCCCTGAGACTTGTGGATTGTAATAGCATATGCAAGTTCCAGTTCCTCCAGCTGTTTGAACGAGTACATTGCAAAACGTCCATCCTCAAATTCCACTTCTGCTGTCTCAGCAAATTCATTGATTTCCCTGAGGATTCCGGTGTCTCCGTTAAATACTCCCACGCCTTTCTCAATGACAACCCCATATCGTCCCCGGATTTCCCATTCCATCTGATAATTATTTCTGATCTGCATGACCTTGTCCCCTGTGCGGAACAGCCGGTCTCCAACCGCCCTCTCGGATTTCCCGTCTTCCGGCGGATTCAGGTATCTCTGCAGGATCTGGTTCAGCCGCTCTACTCCCAGAAGTCCCTTTCTCATAGGTGTCAGTACCTGTATCTCAAAGGGTTTGGCATCTACATAGCGCGGCAGTTTCTCCTGGATCAGCGCGATCACTACTCTTATAATGATATCTGCATCATATCTCTTCAGAAAAAAGAAATCCCTGCTCTTATTATTGATCTGAACCTGTTCTCCCTTATTTATCTTATGAGCATTTACAACAATATCACTCTCTGATGCCTGTCTGAATATCTTAGTCAGTTCCACTACAGGGAAACATCTGCTTCGGATAATATCTCTCAGCACATTGCCCGGGCCTACACTCGGAAGCTGATTCTCATCCCCACAAGGATCAGTCTGGTTCCTGCTACCACTGCAAGAAGAAGAGAATGCATCAGATGGATATCCACCATAGACATTTCATCAATAATGATCACATCTGCCTCCAGCGGATTCTGCGCATTCCTCTCGAATTTAGCTGAATGCCCGTCCCTCTCTTCTTCCGGCATTCCATTCAGTTCCAGCAGACGGTGAATTGTCTGCGCCTCATATCCGGTAGTCTCTGTCATTCTCTTTGCAGCACGTCCGGTAGGTGCAGCCAGCCGAATCTCTGCACCTTCTCCCTCAAAAAAGCGGATGATCGCATTGATCGTTGTCGTTTTACCTGTACCGGGGCCTCCTGTAAGAATAAAGAGTCCATGATCCGCTGCTTCAGTGATTGCTTTCTTCTGCATTTCATCCAGAACAGTTCCTGTCTCTTTCTCGATCAGCTCAATTCTGTGCCTGACAAGCTCTTTATCCTCAGGACACACAATATTCAGTTCATTAAGCATCCTGGCAGTGTTCAGTTCCAGATAATAATACTGTGCCGGATAAACGATAGTTTCTCCGCTTTTTTCTTTCAGCACCAGCTTCCTGTCAATAACCATATCCATAAGATGTTTCTCCATATAGGATTCATCCACTCCCAGAAGTCTGGCACATCTTGTAAATAACTGTTCCCTCGGAAGATAAGTATGTCCTTCTCCCGAAGCCTGCAGAAGAGTATACAGCATTCCGCTGCGGATTCTGTAATCTGAGTCTGCGTGAATACCGACTCTGGCAGCAATCTCATCAGCAATCTTAAATCCCACACCGGAAATATCTTCCGCAAGTCTGTAAGGATTCTCCTGAAGGATCGTATAGACAGATTCCTTATATTTCTGATAAATCTTTGCGCCCAGGTTCAGGGAAATCCCATATTCTGCAGAAAGATCATTACTTTTCGCATCTCTGCCTTCTCACTTACCTGCGCAGCGATCTCCCGGGCTTTTTTCTCACTGATCCCCTTTACCTCTGCAAGCCGCTCCGGCTCTTCTTCTACGATACGGAGTGTGTCATCTCCAAACTTCCGCACGATCCTGGCAGCCAGTGCAGCACCGATTCCCTGATGGCGCCCGAACCCAGATAACGTTCTATTCCATATGTATCCTCCGGCATCTTCTCTGTAAAAGAACTGATCTGAAACTGTTTGCCATATACCGGATGATGGATATATACTCCGGTTGCTTCAATAGATGCCCCCTGTGTGATCGCAGGGAAACTTCCCACGCAGGTCAGCTCTTCCTCTTTTTTTGTACCTTTCAGTACCATAACTGTATATCCGTTATTTTCATTTCTGAAAATAACATGATCTATGTATCCTGTGACAGTTTCACTCATGTGCTTTTCTCCACACCTCCTGCTTCTTTGAGCCTCTGACAACGCAAAAAGGCACTGCACTGTGCAGTACCTCCTGCTTTATCCGTCAAAACGTGCCATTACCTCTGCATACTTACCGGTTCCCACTGCGACCACGCTCATTGCATCCTGCACAGTCAGTGTACTTACTCCGGTTCTCTGCTCGATCAGTGTATCCATCCCATGAAGAAGGGCACCGCCGCCTGTAAGTACGATTCCTCTGTCTACAATATCCGCAGCCAGTTCCGGCGGTGTCTTTTCCAGAATTCCATGAACAGTCTCCACAATCTGGCTTGTAGCATCCTTTAACGCCACACGTATTTCTTCTGAGGTAAGTGTCACTGTCTTCGGCAGACCGGTAATCACATTTCTCCCCTTTACTTCCATTGTTCTCGGATTTGATTCCTCTATAGCCGTACCAATCTGAATTTTGATCTTCTCTGCCATATCTTCTCCGATAAAAAGTCCATGATTCTTTCTCACATAGTTCAGTATAGCCTGATTAAAAGTGTCCCCTGCAACTTTCACAGAAGCGGAAACCACAACCCCCGCAAGAGAGATAACCGCAACATCCGAAGTTCCGGCTCCAATGTCTACGACCAGATTTCCAAAGGGCTTGGTCACATCCACCCCGGCTCCGATTGCCGCAGCTATAGGTTCCTCCACCATATAGACATCTCTGGCACCAGCCTGATAGGTTGCTTCCTCCACTGCCTTTTTCTCAATCTCTGTAATTCCACTGGGAACACAGATACTGATCCTGGGCTTGCGGAAAGCTCTTCTTCCTATTGCTCTGGATATAAAGTATTTCAACATCTTCTCTGTAACTGTATAATCAACGATCACGCCCTGTCTGATGGGACGGATGATCTCCATATCTGAAGTAATGCGCCCTTCCATCAGACGGGCTTCTTCACCGATCGCACGTATCTTCTCTGTATTTTTATCATAAACTACGATCGAAGGCTCATTTAGCACAAGCCCTTTTCCTGTAGAATAAGCCAGACTGTTCCTGGTTCCCAGGTCAATTCCAATATCACTTGTCGGCATGGAAATCCCCTTTCTGTTCTTACGTTCTCCTCATCCCCTTCAACTGATCATTACTTTTTACAGTCTCTACCGGGGACTTATCCGGTTTAGTTATAACAACTCCATAAAATAATGCGATCAAAACAGTCCAACAGGGCTTCACATCCTGATAAGCCGGATCAAAATATATTATTTACGAGAATTGCTATAAATAATCTCTTCTATTATATACAACTTCCATTTAAAAAGAAAGTCCTGCAATATGATTTCAAGATTATTTCAGATATTTCTTTACATATTTTCCGGTATAGGAAACCGGTGACTGTGCCACCTCCTCAGGAGTTCCCTGAGCAACTACGGTACCTCCTTTGTCTCCACCCTCCGGTCCGATATCAATGATATAATCTGCGGTCTTAATCACATCCAGATTATGCTCGATCACAACTACTGTATTACCGCCCTCCGATAATCGTTTCAGAATCTCCACCAGCTTATGCACATCCGCAAAATGCAGACCTGTGGTAGGCTCATCCAGAATGTAGATAGTCTTACCTGTGCTGCGCTTGCTCAGCTCTGTGGCAAGCTTGATCCTCTGTGCCTCTCCTCCGGAAAGCTCTGTGGACGCTGTCCCAGCCGGATATAGGAAAGTCCTACATCATAAAGCGTCTGTATCTTTCTTTTAATAGAAGGAACATTCTCAAAAAAAGTCAGTGCTTCCTCCACCGTCATATTCAGCACATCGTAAATATTCTTATCCTTATACTTTACTTCCAGGGTTTCTCTGTTATATCTCTTACCTTTGCAGACCTCGCATGGTACATATACGTCCGGAAGGAAATGCATCTCAATTTTGATAATACCGTCACCGCTGCATGCCTCACATCTTCCGCCCTTTACATTAAAACTGAATCGTCCTTTCTTATATCCTTTTGCCTTGGCATCTGCTGTTGCTGCAAAAAGATCTCTGATCTGGTCAAATACCCCGGTATAAGTCGCAGGATTGGAACGTGGAGTACGGCCAATAGGTGACTGGTCAATATTGATAACCTTATCCAGTTGGTCTGTTCCCAGAATATCCTTATGTTTTCCCGGAATCACTCTTGCCCGGTTCAGATCTCTTGCCAGGCGTTTATAAAGAATCTCATTGATCAGAGAGCTCTTACCTGAGCCCGAAACTCCTGTGATACAGGTCATGATCCCAAGAGGTATCTTCACATCGATATTCTTGAGATTATTCTCTGCCGCCCCCTTGACAGTAAGAAAACCGGTTGGCTTCCGTCTCTCCAAAGGTACCGGGATTTTTAATTTTCCGCTCAGATAAGCTCCTGTGATGGAATCCTCGTTCTTCATCAAATCCTCTGCAGTTCCCATGGCAACCAGTTGTCCGCCATGCTCCCCTGCACCGGGACCTATATCTACAATACAGTCTGCGGCACGCATGGTATCTTCATCATGCTCCACAACGATCAGGCTGTTTCCAAGATCACGCAGTTTCATCAGAGAACCAAGAAGTCTGTCATTATCCCTCTGGTGAAGTCCGATACTCGGTTCATCCAGAATATAGGCAACTCCTACCAGCCCGGAACCAATCTGGGTAGCCAGACGGATTCTCTGCGCCTCGCCGCCGGAAAGAGTTCCTGTCGCACGTCCCAATGAAAGATAATCCAGTCCTACATCTGACAGGAAACTTACCCTTGCCCTGATTTCCTTCAGAATCTGTCTGCCGATAAGCTGCTGCTGCTCGGAGAGCTGCATATCCGCCAGAAAGGCTTTCAGCTTCTCTATGGAAAGATTGGTGACCTCATAAATATTCTTATCCGCCACAGTCACAGCCAGTGATTCCTTCTTCAGTCTCTGACCTTTACAGGTTTTACATGGAGTAATGCGCATGAAAGATTCATACTCCTGCTTCATGCATCAGAGCCTGTCTCTCTGTAACGCTGCTCCACATTTCGGATCAGCCCGGAAACGCCACATCGTAAACGCCCTCTCCGCGCTGCCTTTATAGTAAACCTTTACAGAATGTCCATTAGTTCCGTTGATCAGAATGTCCTGTATCTTCTCCGGATACTCCTCAAAAGGTGTTGCCAGGCTGAAATCATATTCTCTGGCAAGAGCATCCAGGATTGCCCTGGAAAAGCTTCCCTCATTTGTGCAAGACTGCCATCCTGTGACCACAATGGCACCATCCAGGATACTCAGAGATCTATCCGGGATCATCAGATCAATATCAAATTCCATTTTATACCCAAGTCCCAGACAGTCCGGACAGGCGCCAAAAGGATTATTGAAAGAAAAGCTTCTCGGTTCGATCTCATCTACACTGATACCACAGTCAGGACAGGAGAAACTCTGGCTGAAATTGTGAATATTTCCATCCATAGTATCTACCATCAGAAGGCCCTCTGCCAGATCCAGCACTGTCTCAATGGAATCTGAGAGTCTTTTCTCAATCCCGGGCTTCACGATCAGACGGTCTACCACAATCTCTATATTATGCTTGATATTCTTGTCCAGACTGATCTCCTCGGAAAGCTCATACAGGTTTCCGTCAATCTGCACACGTACATATCCGCTTCTCTTTGCCTGCTCCAGAAGCTTTGCATGAGTTCCCTTGCGCCCCCGCACAACAGGCGCCAGAAGCTGGATCTTCGTTCTCTCCGGAAAAGACATGATACTGTCTACCATCTGGTCAACTGTCTGCTTCTTAATCTCTCTTCCGCACTTCGGACAATGAGGGATTCCCACTCTGGCATACAGAAGTCGGAAATAATCATAGATTTCTGTCACTGTTCCTACTGTGGAACGGGGATTGCGGTTGGTAGATTTCTGATCAATGGAAATGGCCGGCGGCAGACCTTCGATGCTCTCCACATCCGGCTTCTCCATCTGTCCCAGGAACTGTCTTGCATAGGAAGAGAGAGATTCCATATAACGACGCTGTCCCTCTGCATAGATGGTATCAAAAGCCAGTGAAGATTTACCGGAGCCACTCAGTCCTGTAAATACCACAAACTTGTCTCTGGGAATATCCACACTTAAATTCTTAAGATTATTAACATTGGCACCTCTGATCCTGATAAAGTGCTTCTTCGTTGTATCTGCTGCCATTGTGGGCCTCCTGTTTCTCATTTATAAATAATAACTGTTTCTTACCTTGACAGTTACACCTTTTTCGTATGTTATGATATTCATGGATTGTGCGCAGTTTCGCTGCCCCGCAATCCTCATGGCATCAGTATAATACAGGAACATTTGTTCGTCAAGGCGTTTACGGCAAAAAATCCGCCATAACGGAATTGCTTACATGAATTCCCTCTCTGCTCAGAAAAATCCTTCCGTTTTCTTCCAAAAGCAGTCCCATTGACTTATATTTTCTCAGAACATCCCCGTATATTGCATCTATTTCACTTCCAAACTGCCGCTCAAACTCAGCTTTTGAGATTCCTCTGGTCATACGAAGTCCCAGAAACATGAACTCCGCCATCTCATCCTCTCTGGTGAGGGGCGGCTCTTTTTCTCTTATTTTTTCCGGAGTTCTGCTGTTTTCCAGATATTTTTTCATATCCTGTGTATTGGCAAAACGTTCCTTTCCATAAAGAGAGGAAGCTCCCAGGCCAAACCCCAGATAATCCTGTCGGATCCAATAGCCCACGTTATGCCTGCATTCTCTGCCTTTCTTTGCGTAATTGGAAATCTCATACTGCTCAAAGCCATATTCTCTCAGAATCTGTGCTGTTGCCTCATACATATTGTACTCCGCATCTTCATCCGGCAAATTCAGCGTCCGCGATGCAAAAGGTGTGCCCTCCTCAATGATCAGGCTGTATGCGGAAATATGTTCCGGATCCAGTCCTGCAACAGTGCGAAGATTGTGGATCCATCCTTCATAAGTCTGATCCGGGATCGCACTCATCAGATCAATATTGATATTGTCGAACCCTGCCTCTCTTGCACTTCTGTAAGTCTCCAGAAACTGCTCATAATTGTGGATTCTTCCAAGGATCTTCAGTTCTCTGTCATCCGGCGACTGTAACCTATGCTCAGGCGGTTGATTCCATATGTTCTGTATGCCTGCAGTTTGTTTCTGTCTGCAGTCCCCGGGTTTACTTCTATGGTGATCTCAGCATGATCCGCAATCTGAAATTTTCGTCTTATATGATTTAAAATTTCTCCTATGAATCTCTCATCCAAAACAGAAGGAGTGCCCCCTCCAATAAATACAGAGGATACACTCCTTCCTTTTCCTTCTTCTGCTGCATTGATTTCTTCAAGCAGAGCATCTACATAATCAGCCTGCTCCTTTGGACCTGACGGACCGGAAAGGAAATCACAGTAATCACATTTTTTTATGCAAAATGGAATGTGGACATAGATTTCCATGGGAGAATCTGTGATATTCCTTCTCTCCATTGTAATCTGCTCCTGTTATGACCTGTTTTCTATTCCTCAGTATCTGATGTACTGCTGTCTTGCTCATTGTTATCTGCTGAGTCGACACTGTTATCTGTACTGTCGGCATCACTTTGGCTGTCTGAACTTTCCGCAGATGAGATACCTGCTGCATCCTGCTCTGCCAGATACGTATTTACCATTGTCAGATTACCATTGGTGGTAACTGCTGCGGAAGCTACCTGATCCGGTGCCGGAGTGGGACTTGTCTCTTCCGGCGCAACACTGATCTGGATCACTTTAGAGGACGCTTCATCTACCTCCCTGGTTTTCCCACATCCGGAGACAGAAATTCCAAGCAATAACATACATAGTATAACTGTTTTTCGCTTAATCATTTTCTTCAATATTTTAACCTTCTGTTGAGATGAGCACTATTCACAGATAACTGTTCAGTACCTTCACAGTTATGTGGACAGCAGGCTGCCGAATAGTTACCATTCATACTTTATTTATCATCCAGTTTCAATACACTCATAAATGCTTTCTGCGGAATCTCCACATTGCCTACCTGACGCATACGTTTCTTACCTTCCTTCTGTTTCTCCAGAAGTTTCTTCTTACGGGAAATATCACCGCCGTAACATTTGGCAAGTACATCCTTACGCATGGCTCTGACTGTCTCTCTGGCAATAATCTTGCTTCCGACAGCTGCCTGGATCGGAATCTCAAAAAGCTGGCGGGGAATCTCGTCTTTTAATTTCTCGCACATCTTACGGCCTCTCTCATATGCTGTATCTGCATGCACGATAAAGGAAAGAGCATCCACTTCTTCTTTGTTTACCAGAATATCCAGTTTCACAAGCTCGCTGCGCTCATATCCGCAGAGTTCGTAATCCAGAGAAGCATAGCCTCTGGAGCGGGATTTGAGGGCATCAAAGAAATCATAGATAATCTCATTTAACGGCAGCTATATTTCAGAAGCGCACGTGTTTCTTCCATATAATCCATTCCCAGATACTGCCCTCTTCGTTCCTGGCAAAGATCCATAATGGCACCGATAAATTCAGTTGTTACCATGATCTCGGCATTTACCATTGGTTCTTCCATGTATTCAATCTCTGACGGGTCCGGCAGATTGCTGGGGTTTGTCAGATTGATAACTTCACCGTTAGTTTTGTGTACTTTGTAAATAACACCGGGAGCTGTAGTCACAAGATCAAGGTTGTATTCTCTTTCCAGACGCTCCTGAATGATTTCAAGATGGAGCAATCCCAGAAAACCGCATCGGAAACCAAAGCCAAGAGCTACGGATGTCTCTGGTTCATAGAACAGAGAGGCATCATTGAGCTGAAGCTTCTCAAGAGCATCTCTCAGATCACCGTATTTGGCACCATCTGCCGGGTATAATCCGCAGTATACCATAGGGTTTACTTTCTTATAGCCCGGAAGTGCTTCTGCACATGGTCTTTCCTTATCTGTAACTGTATCACCTACACGAGTGTCACCAAGGTTTTTAATACTCGCAGTGATGTATCCTACCATGCCTGCTGTCAGTTCCTCACATGGAATAAACTGACCTGCACCAAAGTATCCGACTTCCACAACTTCTGTGGTGAAGCCAGTTGCCATCATATGGATCTGGGTGCCTCTTTTCACACGGCCATCCATGACACGGCAGAATACGATAACGCCTTTGTATGCATCATAAATGGAGTCAAAGATCAGGGCTTTTAATGGTGCATCTACATCACCATGAGGTGCCGGGATCTTTGTTACGATCTGTTCCAGGACTTCTTCTACATTGAGTCCTGTTTTGGCAGAAATCCTTGGTGCGTCATGGGCTTCAAGCCGATGACATCTTCGATTTCATTTACCACACGATCCGGTTCTGCACTTGGCAGGTCGATTTTGTTGATGACCGGAAGGACATCCAGGTCATGGTCAAGGGCAAGATATACATTTGCCAGTGTCTGGGCTTCGATTCCCTGAGCTGCATCTACTACCAGGATTGCACCGTCGCAGGCTGCAAGGCTTCGGGATACTTCGTAATTGAAGTCTACATGGCCGGGGGTGTCGATCAGGTTGAAGATGTATTCTTCGCCGTCTTTGGCTTTGTATACGATTCGTACTGCCTGAGATTTAATGGTGATTCCACGTTCTCTTTCAAGTTCCATGTTGTCCAGTACCTGTGACTGCATTTCACGTTCTGTCAGAGTGCCGGTCATTTCGATGATTCGGTCGGCAAGAGTGGATTTGCCGTGGTCTATGTGTGCAATAATACAGAAATTTCTGATTTTGCTCTGGTCTATCATTAAGGAATTCCCTCCTGAGTTCTTTCTTATATACTGTAATTGATGGGTTTGCTAATTCTGTATTATAGCATATGGAGCAAGGGTTTGTCATCTGTTTATCTACAGGGACGCACAGAAACATCCTAGTAATTATTATCTTTGCCGTGCGTCAGCACGCCTGCAGGTATCTTCCTTGTCCTTCGCACTCTGCTGAACTGTCTTGATTGCATTATTTTATGGAATTGCTATAGAATTTATCCTTGCAGTACCTTGTCTAAGATGTCGGCAAATGGTTCCATGGCGTTTTTTACTTCCTGGACAGTGTTGGTCTGGGCTCCGGCTTCCAGAAGAAGGGAGCGGGGACGGAGGTGGAGATTGTAGCGGTAACCTGCAAGGTAAATTCCCCGGTAAAATTGAGGATAGTATTGGGCTGCCTGATATTCCAGCTGGAAGGAAAATGCCAGGTTTTGCTGTATGTAGGGATTTGGCAGATAGTCCAGGGAACCTTTGGATGTCGTATAACTCAGTCCATTGTAAAAAAGGATCTGGGCTGTGGGTTTTCCATTGATTTCTGTTACAAGATGGCGGTCTTCGGGGATGCCGTCCCGATGCAGGTCTATGATCACCTGGATATCCGGGTTTTCCTGAAGATAAGGTTCCAGATAATCGCGGGCATAATCGTAAGCGGCGCTGCGGTCCAGTTCACCTCCTGCCATGTCGAACTGCTCTTTGAGATGGACTACCTGATAACCGTAGTTTTCTGTGAGAAGCTGTGTCAGATAATCTCCCACTCCTACAATCGTGTCGGATTCTTCTCCTTCTCTGGATCTGCGAAGGTTTCCTGAGAATGGCTGTGATAGATCAGAATCTGAGGAGTATCGGTTTCTTTGGTGATTTTTAAGTCCTGTTTCAGAAAATCTTCGGCATTGATCTGTACGGCATCTGCTTCTGTGTTGGAATCTACGATATAGAATTGTCCCAGAAGATAATTATAATCTGCCAGTTTTTCGGGGGACAGGTCGATCATTGGATGAGGAACTGCAGCAGCAATGGTTTCTGTACTGTCCTGAATATTCCGGACATTCTGCGCTGCTGACTTTGGCGGCTTCTGTGATTTGTCCGGTTCAGGATTTTCCGGTGACACAGTTGTCTTTTCCGGCTTATGTGTCTTCTCTGTTTTTTCTGAAGCTTGTTCTGATTCTGATATTTTCGCTGATTTTACTGTTTTTGAGGGGATTGCTGTTTTTTCCGGTACCGGTGTAGATTCTGGTGTCTGTAATTCTTCAGATTCACCTTTTTCTGCCAGCAATTGTTCGGACCGTGCACGCTCTCCCAGATATTTTCCGTTTTCTCCTGCTATTTTTTTATAAGTTTCAATATCTTCATAGGAACTCATATGAGCTCTTTTTTCCAGAAGCGGTACAGGGGCAGATGCCTGTACACATTTTCTCCTGTAAAAAATGTCCCCGGCAATACTGCCAGAGTGGCAAAAAAGCACATGCTAAGCAGAATGCAGAACGCTTTCTGAACGTTTGTCACATGGATCACCTCTTGACTTATCCTATGTCCATGTTTTCCCATTTATACCCTGTTCACACTGATGGAACAATTTTCCGGTCAGCCGCCTATTTCCTCAAACGCCATGTTCAGTCCTTCTGAGATTGTGAAGCTCAGGTATTTTACTGTCTCATCCACATCTTTGGGAGTTACAAACATGGTGTGAAGATGAGGAGATATCATTTCTTCCAGAAATTCTTTCTGTTCTGCCTCTTCCAGAGCTTCCAGAAGGTGTGCCATGGAATCATGGACGATAGTTGCCGCATCTACTAGGTGGGTACTCCGATCCCAATCACTTTTACCTGCAGATTTTCTTCTGTAAGCCCCACTCTGTGATTGCCTACACCGGAACCCGGGTTGATTCCTGTGTTCTGTGATCTGAATTGTACGGTTCAGGCGTCTGGTGCTTCTTGCTGCCAGCGCATCAATGGCAATCACTATGTCCGGCTTTGTCTCTGCCACGATTCCCTGTATGATCTCAGATGTCTCCATCCTGTCTGTGCCATTACTCCCGGGATAATTCCGCTGATACGGTGCATTTTTTCTTTTCCAAGACTCTGCAGGCCATACTCTCTTATCATATGTCTCGTTATATGAAGATTTTCTACACATGAGGCCCCAGGGAATCGGCTGTGATCGCTGAATTTCCCAGACCTACTACCAGAATGGACAGCTCACGCTCCAGATTGATCACATTCTGTAAATGACGGGCGATTTCCAGGGAAATTTCTCTGTGATAATCCTCATCATGTACAGAAAGCCCCGGAGCTTCTATCGTAATATAGCTTCCCTGGGGCCGTCCCATTGTCCGGGCACCGTTTTCTGTGGTGATCTTTACCACAGTGGTACGGATATCTTTCTCTTCATTATAATCTTCGTGGATCTCCACTCCCCGGACTTCTACGTTTTCCTCTGTAAACCGTTCGGTTGCCTCCAGCGCCAGGTCTGTTCTTATTCCGTAATTATCCAACATCTCTTTTCCCTCCGTACTTCATTCAATATTTGTTACTGTTTGCTCCGTTCTTATAACAACTTTTTATATCTATTTTTAGCTTTTTTTATGGAAATATGTATTGACAAGGAAGATTATTTGAGATAATATATATAAGCATGTTCATAGGAGCGCCCGTGTCTGTTTCTATGACAGGAGTATAATAATATTTTATCGAATTAAATTGGAGGTGTACGAATTGGCTAACATTAAATCTGCTAAGAAAAGAATTTTAGTAAACAGAACTAAAGCAGCAAGAAACAAAGCAATCAAATCTGCAGTTAAAACTTCTATGAAGAAAGTTGAAGCAGCAGTAGCAAATAAAGATAAGGCAGCTGCAGAAGTAGCATTAAAGGATGCTGTTTCCACAATCAGCAAAGCTACATCCAAAGGTGTTTATCACAAAAACAACTGCGCAAGAAAAGTTGCCCGTTTAGCTAAAGCTGTTAACAGCATTGACTAATTATAGATTGAATTTTTAATTATAAGCTTATGATTAAAAGGACAGCCATCACCGTCATGTGGCTGTCTTTTTTTGTTATTATCTTTTGTAACTGCCAGAATATCCGGCAGTTACCGTTTTTCTTATTTTACTTTACTGCTGTACTTAATGATCAGTAATTCTACACTCAGCTTATCTTCCAGGCGTCCTGTTTTCACCGATTCTTCTGCATCCACAAAATCTTTTACTGCCTGTTCCAGTTCTGATATAGTATAGGCTCTGGCACATGTTGTGATATTTTTCACAACAAACCCGGGCACTCCCAGTTTTGAGCCTATCTCCGTCTGCGCAAGTCCTGCTGCTGCAAACTGTTTTGCCAACAGCAGCTGGCGATACTGCTTCGCAAGAAGAAACAGGATCCTCATCGGCGGTTCTTTCAATGTCAGCAGATCATAATAAAGTTCCAGTGCACGCTTCTGATTTTTCTCTGTTACTGCACGCACCATATCAAAAATTCTGTTGGTTGTCTGGGTGGTGCAGATTTCTTCAATATCCTCTGCAGTCACCACATCCCTGCCTTCTGTATAACTGATAAGCTTCTCCATCTCCATCCTGAGATTTCCCATATCAGTTCCTGTTTTGGTCAGCAGAAGTTCCATGTCTCTCTGGGTGATCTTTTTTCCGGCTTTCCCCAGGATCCCTGCTGCCCAGCGCATCAGAGTTTTTTCATCCTGTCTGATAAATTCCGCAATACTTCCGTAGGCTTTTACTGCTTTGTACATGCGGTTTCTCTTGTCTACTTCCGTTTCTGCAAAAACCAGATACAGATAGTCCGGCAGCTCTTTCATATAATCTGCCAGTTCTTCACACTTATTTTGAAAAAACCTGTATCTTCCAGCAAAACCACTCTGCGCTCTGCAAAAAATGGCATGGTTTCACAGAGGTCGATCAACTGTTTTACATCAATCCCCTTGCCTTCATAGTGATTGAAGTTCATAGTATCCCCATCCGGATTCAGTGCCTTTACCAGATTCTGTTTATACTGTTGTTTCAGATATGCTTCCTCTCCATAGAGAAGATACACCTGTTTAAAATTTCCTGATTTAATGTCTGCCTGTATATTTTTCAATTTTCTACTCCTGAGGCTGTTTTGTCTGTAACTGTTCAGCAATCTGTTGTTCTATTCACAGATACCAAGATATCAGACTGCAGAGCAGTTACTTTGTTACTGTTCTCAGTAACGTTACTTTTATTGTATCAATTCCATGACATAATAGCCAGCAGAAAATTTCAGATTATTATTCAGCCGCCCAGCTCCACCATTCTGTGAATGCATCTTCCGGCGCCTTCCATGATATTTTCCGGAAGGAGGATTTCTTCCCCGCCCTGTCCTTTCAGACAGTTGTAGATGTCCATTAAGGTGGTAACCTTCATATTCATGCATGTAAGCTGTACTGCAACCGGGTAGAATTTCTTATCAGGACATTCAAACTGAAGATGCTCTACAATGCTGTTTTCTGTTCCGATGATAAATTCTTTATGTTCGGATTTCTTTGCAAATTCCATGATTCCTGTAGTGGAGCCTACATAATCAGCCTGCTCTACTACTTCCTGACGGCATTCCGGGTGTACCAGGAAAAGTGCATCTGGATGTGCTGCGCGGGCTTTTTCTATATCTTTTGCGCTGACCACGATATGTCTCGGACATCCGCCTTTGTAAAATGCAAATGTTTTCTCCGGAAGCTTCTCTGCCACGTAGTGTCCCAGGTTCGGATCCGGAATAAATAAAATCTTATCCTGCTCCAGCTTTTTGCAGATTTCAACTGCTGATGAGGACGTAACACATACGTCACATTCTGTTTTCAGTTCTGAGGTTGTATTAATATAGGCGACAACTGCATAATCCGGATACTGTGCTTTTAATTCACGCAGACCTTCCAGATCCAACTGCTCTGCCATGGGACATCCGGCTACAGGGTTAGCGAGCCAGACTCTCTTTTTCGGACTTAAAATCTTGCAGGTTTCTGCCATAAAACGAACGCCGCACATGATCACACCGCTGCAGTCTCTTTTGGATGCCTGTACACTCAGGCCATAGGAATCTCCTGTATAATCTGCCACTTCCAGAATCTCCTGACCCTGATATGCGTGTGCAAGAATACAGATATCCTGTTCTTTTTTCATTCGCAGGATTTCCTGCTGAATTTCTGCTATTGTCATCTTCTGAATCCCTTCTATATTATTCCTTTTTTTCTTTTTCCCAGGGCTGAAGTGGTGCAAGGAAACCTGCTTTCTTCAGCTGTTCTCCGATCAGATCCAGCCTTTCCTGGCTGGATGCTTCTATCAGATGATAGTGATACCCGGAAGTAGCACTGCTTAATACACTGGAATGGCTGCTGTTGATCGCCTGGACAAATTCATTCACATCCTGTCTGGAACGAATATCCATCTCTGCAGTGACACGTCCGTAAACCCTGTGGCTGATGCTGATATTTTTCACCCGTCCGCCACAGTCCACAATCAGATTCAGCTCCTCCGCTGCCTTTTCCTGTCCATGACGTACTTTAAATTCTCTGGTGCATGCAATGTCTTTATCCTGCTGCAGCACATAACCTCTGGTCGTTGACAGGATTCCCGGTGTAGATGCACGTATCACAGCCATATCCTGCACGATCACCTGTCTGCTTACTCCAAACTGGGATGCCATCGCCCTGGCAGCCACAGGTTTTTCTGCCTGCTGAAGGAGCTTTAAAATTTCAGTTCTTCTCTGAGCAGTATTCATACTTTCTCATCCTTTCTCCACGATATAATCCTGATACCTGCAAAACAGCTTCGCTGCCATGTTATTATACAGATGACTGCCTGTTCATATTTCGCAGATTTCAAACTCAAAAGCCTTATTATTATATTGCATGAAGATTCTTCATGGAAATGTCAAGGATTGGAGCAGAATGTGTCAGTGCACCGCTGGAAACAAAATCCACACCTGTTTCCAGGATTTTGGCGATATTTTCCTTTGTGATATTTCCAGAGCATTCTGTCTGTGCCCGGCCTGCTATAAGCTCTACTGCTTCTTTCATCATTTCCGGTGTCATATTGTCAAGCATAATGATATCTGCTCCCGCTTCTACTGCTTCTTTTACCTGTTCCATAGTCTCTACTTCAATCTCGATCTTACGGACAAATGGTGCATATTCTTTTGCCATGGCCACTGCTTTCGCTACGCTTCCGGCTGCTCCGATATGATTATCCTTAAGCAGTACTCCGTCAGAAAGATTATATCTGTGGTTGCATCCGCCGCCTATGCGTACAGCATATTTTTCAAAAACACGACAGTTCGGAGTTGTCTTTCTGGTGTCCAGAAGTGTTACCTTACTTCCTTCCAGAAGCTTTGAAACCTGTTTTGTATAAGTAGCGATACCACTCATTCTCTGGAGATAATTCAGGGCAACTCTCTCTCCGGAAAGAAGCACCCGGATATCTCCTGTTACTGTTCCAAGAAGATCGCCCTTCTTTACTGCCTCACCGTCTTTAAAGTTGAAACTGATCTCTGTTTTCTCATCCAGAATCTGGAATACTCTCGCATATACATCCAGTCCGGCAATGATTCCGTCTTCCTTTGCGATCAGATCTACGGTTCCTTTTACCGCGCTTCGCATCACTGCATTCGTGGAAACATCCTCACTGGTAATGTCCTCCTGAAGTGCCATACGGATCAGCTTGTCTGCCTGCATTTTCATTGTAATACTATTCATGACTTTTTTCATCCTTTCAATCTCTTTTAATACGGTTTCGTGACAGGCATTAAGCAGTTCTTCTCTGCTTTCATACATATTCATATCAATTGCATCTGCCCGCACATATTCCGGTGTCTGTCCAAATATCATATCATCTGCAGCCTTTCTTGCAAAGACCAGAGATTCCAGAAGAGAATTACTTGCCAGACGGTTTCTTCCATGGACACCATTACAGCTTGTCTCTCCACAGGCATAAAGTCCCTTCATGGAAGTTTTGCTTCCCAGATTTACCTTGATACCACCCATAAAATAATGCTGTGCCGGAACAACCGGGATTGGCTCTTTTCTCGGATCAAAACCTTCTTCCACGCACTGTTCATAAATATGAGGAAAATGTTCCAGAATTGTTTTTTCTCCCAGAGCGCATTATCTTCCCATACAAACTCTGTTCCATCCTTTTCCATCTGGGCAAAAATCTTCTGGCTCAGCAGATCTCTCGGCTGTAATTCGTTTGTAAAACGCTGTCCGTTCTTATCATACAGAAGAGCACCTTCTCCTCTGACTGATTCTGAAACCAGGAAACGCCGTCCGGGTTTCTTTGAATAGAGAGTTGTCGGATGAATTTGGATATAGTCCAGATTTTCCATTTCCACATGGTGCTTCATTGCAATTCCCACACCATCTCCCGCAATATGCGAAAAGTTGGTAGAGTTTTTAAAAAGCCCGCCGATTCCGCCCGCAGGCAAGAACCACATACTGAGAATAAACCAGGAAATGCCTGGTCATTCCGGTCATTGCAATGATTCCACAGAC
>ENA-OQEB01000395-OQEB01000395.1-human-gut-metagenome-genome-assembly--contig:-NODE-395-length-18526-cov-1.995163_pt1 | contig 18526 bp, 21 predicted proteins | sample MGYA00242787_ERZ504619 | MGnify/ENA primary metagenome ERZ504619 (study PRJEB26092, sample SAMD00036317) | human gut metagenome | host: Homo sapiens | study: EMG produced TPA metagenomics assembly of... | reverse complement strand
TTCCCACTGTATATGCTGTTATCATTGCCTTCAAGAAACCGAGTGAGATGAACAAATGATGTCGCAGGAGCTCTTTCATTCCCTTCAAAGTGGAGCTTTTCAAACTTCACAGAGGCTATGAAGGTGACTGATTTCTGGCATTCTCTCGGAAACAGCTTACTTATCACTATTGTGACCATTGTTCTCGCAATCCTTATCCATTCGATTGCAGGATATGTTATCGGACGAGGCATGGCAAGGAAAAAGAGCTTCCGTTTCATATATCTTTACATTGTAAGCGGTATGTTTGTGCCATTCTCAATTCTCATGATGCCTCTTGTAAAGCAGACTGCGCAGATGGGACTTGGAAACAGGGCAGGAGTTATCATTTTATATCTTGTATTTTACATGCCAATGAATGTATTATTATATAGTGGATACTTGAAAAATATCCCTATGGCACTTGAGGAGGCTGCAGACATCGATGGCGCAAGCACATGGACAACATACTGGAGAGTTGTATTTCCTATGATGAAGCTATGCATGCGACAGTAGCCATCCTGACAGCACTCGGTACCTGGAATGATGTCATGACACCGCTTGTCATCATGTCAGGAACAGGACAGAATACACTGCCGCTGGCACAGCTGAATTTCCAGACACAGTTTGGAACCAACTACAATCTGGCATTTGCATCATATATTCTGGCTTTGATACCGATACTTATATTCTATATATCTGCCAGAAGCAGATATTAAACGGTGTTGCAAACGGTGCAATCAAGGGATAATTTTTAAACACTATTTTAACAATGATATGGAGTGATTTTATGGCAATTATATTTAATCCAAACAAGAAAATTTTTTTTTACTTACAGACAGCTCACACCACATATCAGATGCAGGTGGACAGACTTGGCTATCTGCTGCATCTGTACTACGGAGCAAAAAACACATGTGATATGGACTATGTGCTGACATATGCTGACAGAGGCTTTTCAGGCAATCCTTACGCAGCAGGCATGAACCGTACATATTCGCTTGATACACTGCCACAGGAGTATCCGACACTTGGCACAGGCGATTTCAGAAATATTGCGCTTGATATCAAAAATGAACATGGCACGGAGAGTGTTGAGCTTCTTTATAAGAGTCATGAAATCAGAGACGGAAAATATGCTCTAAAGGGACTTCCGGCGGTGTGGGCATCTGATGACGAGGCACAGACTCTTGAAATAGTTCTTGGCGATGATATCGCAGGCGTTGAGGTGCATCTGCTTTATGGCGTGCTTGAGGCTTGTGATGTCATCACAAGAAGTGTGCTCATTAAAAATACAGGCAGTGGAAATATTACAATTGAAAAGGCTCATGCTGCCTGCCTGGATATGGTTTACGGAGATTATGATGTGATCAGATTCTACGGTAAGCATGCCATGGAGCGCAATCTTGAGCGCACACACTTAGGACACGGCACACTTTCATTCGGAAGCCGCAGAGGAACCTCAAGCCACCAGTACAATCCGGCGGTTATTCTCGCACAGCGAGATACTACAGAAAATGCAGGAGACTGCTATGGTATGCTTTTTGTATATAGTGGCAACTTCTCATGTGAGGCAGAGAAGGATCAGATTAACCAGACACGCCTTTTAATGGGGCTTTCCGATGAACTGTTTTCATATCCGCTTGCGGCAGGAGAGACCTTTACAGTGCCTGAGGTGATCATGTCATACTCGGCAGACGGTTTCTCACAGCTTTCCCATCAGTACCACACCTGCATCAGTGAGCATGTGTGCAGGAGCAGATTTGCACATGAGGTAAGACCGGTGCTCATCAATAGCTGGGAGGCTGCTTACTTTGACTTTACAGGCGATACGATAGTAGACCTTGCAAAGGAGGCCGCATCACTGGGCATAGATATGGTGGTCATGGATGACGGCTGGTTTGGAAAGAGAGATGATGATAATTCATCACTCGGAGACTGGTTTGTGAATGAGAAAAAGCTTGGCGGAACGCTTTCAGAGCTCATCGACAGAGTGCATGCACAGGGAGTGAAATTTGGAATATGGATTGAGCCTGAGATGGTGAATGAGGACAGTAATCTGTATAGAGAGCATCCTGACTGGGCTATCCAGATTCCGGGAAAGCTTCCTGTACGCTCAAGAAACCAGCTTATTTTAGACTTTTCGAGAAAAGAAGTCAGGGACAATATTTTCGATCAGATCTGCGCAGTGTTTGACCAGGGAAAAATCGACTACGTGAAGTGGGATATGAACAGAAGCATGGCTGATGTATATGCAGGAAATCTTGCATACGACTACGTGCTTGGAGTGTATGATTTTATGGAGCGTCTGGTGACAAGATATCCGGATATACTTCTTGAGGGCTGCAGCGGTGGCGGTGGACGATTTGATGCAGGCATGCTCTACTACAGTCCACAGATATGGTGCAGTGACAATACAGATGCCATAAACCGTACAAGAATACAGTATGGCACATCGTTCTTCTATCCGGTATCATCCATGGGAGCGCACGTATCGGCAGTGCCAAATCATCAGACAGGCAGAGTGACAAGCCTTAAAACAAGAGGCATCACAGCCATGGCAGGAACCTTTGGCTATGAGCTGAATCCGGCCCTTCTGTCGGATGAGAAAAAGGAAGAAATCAGAGAGCAGATAAAGACCTTTAAGAAGTATGAGATGCTTATAAATGAGGGCACCTACTGGCGTCTTACAAGCCATTTGAGGATGAGGTGGCTGCTTGGATGTCTGTCTCAAGGACAAAGGACAGGGCGCTTGTGAGCGTGGTTCGTCTGTATGCGGAGGCAAACGCGGCTACTTGCTATGTGAAGCTTAAAGGCTTGGAGTCTGATGCAGTATATATTGAGGAAAATACCGGCAGGCAGTACACAGGTGCAGCACTGATGAATGCCGGAATACCGCTTCCGTTTGCAACAAAGGAGTATGAGGCATATCAGTTTTCATTTATCAGGCTTGATGAGGCAAAGAAGCTGTATGATGAGATAAAGAAGGTGTGCGGTAATATAAAATCAAGTGAGGCTGACACTGCAGATAGTTCTTCTGATAAACGTATTGTAATAAGCATCTACGGCGGCTCAGGCTCAGGAAAGACAACGATTGCAGCAGCCCTGCAGCAGTATTTTCTTAACGATAATACAGCCTGCTATGTGCTGACCGGGGACAATTATCCACACCGTATCCCGATGAGAAATGACGAGGAGCGCCTTAATGTGTATAACGAGTCCGGCGAGGATGGCTTACGTGGATATCTTGGAACACCTAAGGAGATTGACTTTGACAGGATTAACAAGGAGCTTTCAGAGTTTAAGGCAGGAAAAGATATAATTGAGATAAAGCATATGGGCCGCGAGGACGGTGATATCTCATATGACGAGACTGATTTCACAGGAATTAAAGTGCTCATCCTGGAGTGGACCCATGGAGGAAGCGAATACCTTAAGGGTGTTGATATACCTGTATTTCTGGAGAGCTCGCCTGAGGAGACAAAGGCACGCCGCATTAAGAGAGGACGTGACGAAAACGCCGCAAGCCCTTTCATATGCCGCGTGGTAGAATTGGAGCAGGAAAAGCTTGATTTGCAGGGAAAAAATGCGCGTATCGTAGTTGGAAAGGATGGCAAAGTCTATGAACAATAAACCTATGCTTAATGCATATCCTGACAGTCTGGGCGGTAAGCTTTCCGATATCGCAGCGCTGCTCAAAAAGAAGGAAATGCAGGACACATTTTCATCATTTTATATTCTGCCAAGCCTGTATCATTCGGATTTGGACCGCGGATTTTCGGTCGTGGACTACAATCTGAATGAGGAGCTTGCGACAATAGAGGATTTATCGCAATTGAAGGAGCTGGGGATTGACTTAAAGCTTGACTTTATTTTAAATCATGCTTCGGCACAGTCACCACAGTTCAAGGATCTTGTGGAAAAGGGCGATGAGTCGGAGTACCGCGACTTTTTCATAGACTGGAACAAATTCTGGGAAGGTCATGGAGTCATGACGGACGAGGGCTACATACAGCCTGATGAGTCATGCTTAAAGCAGATGTTTTTCAGAAAGCCGGGGCTTCCGATTCTCATGGTGGAGTTTCCGGATGGACGAAGGGTGCCATACTGGAACACATTTTACCAGGAGGTGCATGGCAGAGATTATCTGGGCAGATGGATTTAAATATAAAGTCCGAAAAGGTGTGGGATTTCTATCGAGAAACACTTAAAAAAATAGCATCTTACGGTGCGGCTATTGTGCGGCTTGATGCATTTGCCTATGCGCCTAAAGCACCGGGGAAAAAGAATTTCCTGAATGACCCTGAGACCTGGGAATTTCTACAGCAGATCCATGAGCTTGCAGCTCCGCTTGGGCTGACTCTGCTGCCTGAAATACATGCGCATATGAGGAGAAAATATACAAAACCCTTGCAGATAAGGGCTATGCCACATATGATTTCTTTTTACCGGGACTGGTAATTGATGCGATTGAGAACAGGAGAGCAGATTATCTTGCAAAATGGGCGCATGAGGTTGTGGATGATAAAATCTCCACTGTCAATATGCTTGGCTGCCATGACGGCATACCTCTTCTGGATTTAAAGGGTCTGCTTCCGGAGGACGATATTCGCTCGCTTATAGATTTGATTGTATCTCGTGGCGGCATGGTCAAAAATCTTCATGGACAGAAGAATATATATTATCAGTCAATGCCACATATTACAGTGCGCTTGGTGAGTCTGACAGCAAAATGCTTCTGGCCCGTGCTATTCAGATGTTCATGCCGGGCAAGCCGCAGGTATGGTATCTGGATCTCTTTGCAGGCAAAAATGACCATGAGGCAGTAAGACGCGCAGGAGAATCAGGACACAAGGAAATCAACAGGACAAACCTCAGTGCATCCGATATTGGGGAGGCACTAAAAAAGGATGTTGTTGCAAAACAGCTTGAGCTGCTTCGCATGAGAAATACCCATAAGGCGTTTGAGAAGGGAGCTGTCATCACAGTAGCAGGAGAAGGACCAAAGCTCTCAATCCGCTATGATAACGGTGAAGCGTATGCGCTTCTTACGGTGGATTTTGAAGCCGGAGCATATGAGATAGAGCTGAGCTGATTTGTGTATTACTTATATGAAGCAGTTAGAATATATTTATCATAAAAGATGCGATATCAAAAAGGAACCGGATTTTCCGGTTCCTTTTTTGCTGCGTAGAATTATTAACATTCCAGTATTTATCAGCTGTTAAGTATGTGTAAACGATTTCATGAATTAGCTTTGAAAACCTGTACTTCTGGTGTTTATATTGCACTCAAGCAAACGAGCTACAGCCGTTGCTGGAAGAAGCAAAAGAAGTGGATGGCTCATAGAGGATAATAAAGAAAGAGAGGTTCATGATGTTAAATGTCATGGACCTCTCTTTCTTTAGGGGAAAATTATAAATGTTTCAAATAATTTTCTACATTCTGATACTCAACGCCATTTTCCATGACGGAATCTTCACCACGATAGAGCACACATCGCTTGGTAATCTGGCCAAATCTCTGACTTGTTTGATTCAGTTTCTCTTCGTCAACTAAGAAGCGGGCTTGCATTGGAACAATTTTCGAGCTGTGTTTTATTTCGTAGCATTCACATGTATTGAGTTTAGCATCGTAAATTACCATATCGTATTCGCCGACAGAAATTGCAATTTGAAAACACGTTGATGCCTTTTACGTCCGATTTGAATGTTTCTAAAAGTACGATGTCATTCCATCATACGACCACGCACTTCTTCCAAAATACGTTCAGAAACTAACATTTTTTCGTGCTCGCTCAATGTAGAGAATAATTCATCTTTTGTCAAAGAATGAACCAATGCCTGTGCCTGGCAATAACGCATGCCTGGTTGCGTGAATAAAATATTCTCTAGTGGTTCGGCACTTGGAATTACCGTTTCTCGTGGAACGTCAACAATCAGGTCAAGTGCTTTCAAATATTCTTTGATTTCCTCTATGTGAGCATTTGTAATACCAATAGATTGTTCTTCTTTATTGTGAATCTCCAACATATCCATTAATCGTTTGGTTACTGCTTCTGTATCGATTTTATCCAAAATATCTGTACGCTGTTTGGGATTACGATCTCTTCGCAAAACATCAGCAGCTGAACCCAAATCATGAGATTTGAATTTGTCGGTCAGAATACGAATAAGGAAACGATGATTCATATCCTCAATGATTCGATTGATAGCACCTGTTAGTTCACCTGCCTCATAGAGTGATTGGAGATGACGGAAATATCCTCCGTCTTGACAACAACTCAGGGAGTGCTGGATATTTTTACAGATTGCGGTATCGATATAACGCCGTGTGGATTCGTCATCACGGAACGAAGCATCCTCTGAAATAACGTCTTTATCATCAAAATCCAGTTCTCCTGCACGAAGTGTGCCGCCATAGCAATATACTCGTCAATACTGTCGATACCGAGTAAACGACTATGTTCACGGAATGGAATAAAGGTAGTGTGAATCGTAACAGCTCGATCATAAAGTTCCTGATGAAGCGCAAACCAAAAGCCAAGAGAATCTGTTCCGGATAAAACAATTTTCATACCTTGTGCAGCTAGATATCAGAGAATAGTGCTGCTGAATCAATAAGTCGGGCATTAGGGTTACTTCGTCAATAAAAACATATTCATATCCCAGATCAAGGAGTTTGCCCAAATCACGATTCATCGCTGCCATGGTATCGCTCCCTTTTGCTTTGATGTATGCTGATTTTGCGGACTGTGATGGAGTCATTCCTAAAACAGCCTGACGCAGCATTGTTGTCTTTCCTGTTCGTCGCAGACCAAATACCAAGCATACACGATCTGTTTCCTCACTGTTTAAATATGCCTGTAACTGTCTGAAACAATCACGTTTTCCCCAGTTTTTTACACCTTTTGTCAGTGCCAGAAGACGTTCTCCGATAATGACAGAAGTTTCAAAATCTGTAGATTTAGATGGATCAATAGAACTGTGTTGTTTCAGTTCTTTCAATTCTTCTTGAAGCTGTTTGCGCCTTTCAACACCTGCAAAAATTTCTTCGCGTTCGTTCTTTTTAATGTACTTGCTTTTGCTTTTTCCATTCTCTGTCCATTGCAGATAAGGCTGCTTCTTTGCCGTAAATTTTCTTCATGTTGATAGAACCTTGTGGTAAGGCTGCTATCTCGTTTTCTAATTCATAAATTCGTTTGTAGATATCCATAATATCACCCCGTTTCTTACAATCTATTATAACCCATTTTGAGTGAAACATCAATGGGTTATAATGGGTTATAACGTCAAAAAATGTGGAAGTGAAACGACTACTTTTTTGTCGTGAACAAAAGATTGTGAAATCAAGATGGATAAAGTATAATAATCATAAGTTATTTTTCTGGGAACTATGCGTATTGTTGTAAAAAACAACGGCATTGTAGTATAGTTAAAATGTATTGATAAGCCGGAAGAGCTGCTGCAGATATAAGAGGTAACAATATGGAATACGAACACATAACCCACTCCTTTAAGCCTGTCTATGACAAAAACAGCCGAATCCTCATCCTCGGCACGCTCCCATCAGTAAAATCCAGGGAAAACAATTTCTATTACGGACACAAGCAGAACCGTTTCTGGAAGCTGCTTGCGTATCTGTTGGATGAACCGGTGCCGGAGACGATAGATGAGAAAAAATATATGCTGTTTAAAAATCATATAGCTATATGGGATGTGATACAAAGCTGTGACATCAAGGGGTCGAGCGACAGCAGCATCAAAAACGTCAAACCGACAGATATAAGGAAAATCCTTGAAACAGCCGATATAAAACAGGTATATGCAAACGGAAATAAAGCAGGAGCGCTTTATAAGAAATATCAGCTTCCTCTGACAGGTATGGAGGCAGTCACACTGCCGTCCACAAGCCCTGCAAATGCGGCATGGTCATTTGAAAGGCTATGCGAAGCATGGACACGGATACTTGTAAACCTTTAGAGATTTATATATAGAGGTAAAATTTACTTATGAAAACAATAGAATTTGATACACATTTCTACAAAAAGCTGTGGACACTCATGGTCCCGATAATGGTGCAGAATCTGATGCTGGCGCTGGTGGCTGTGGCGGATGCTTTCATGCTTGGAGGACTGGACCAGAACTATATGTCGCAGTCTCGCTTGCCACACAGATACAGTTCATCCAGAACATGTTTCTATCAGCGGCGACAGCGGGCCTTGCAATACTCGGAGCGCAGTATTGGGGCAAGCAGGATATAAAGGCGCTCGATGACATATTCGCTCTTGCAATCAGGATATGTGGCATAGTATCGGTGCTGTTTTTCGTGGCATGTGCATTTTTCCCACGATATCTGATGCTTATTTTCACAAACGAGCCGGTGCTTATAGATTATGGTGTAAGCTACCTTAAAATAGCTTCTTTTTCATATTTATTAACAGGTTTTTCGCAGTGTTATATAGTCATGATGAAGATATCAGAGCACGCGGGTACTGCGGCGGCAGTCAGCTCAATTACAGTGCTTATAAACATAATACTCAATGCCATATTTATCTATGGTGCATTTGGCATCGAGAGCATGAATGTGAGGGGAGCGGCACTTGCCACACTCATATCAAGAGTAGTGGAGCTTATGCTTTCAATCACATTTTCGTACAGACCGGGATATATCAGGCTTAAAATTAGAGAGCTTTTTGCAAGGAACAAGGAGCTGTCAGCAGATTTTATGAAGTGCTCCGGACCGATTCTCGGAGCAAGCCTTGTATGGGGAATAGGCTTTACATCGTACTCTACATTTATGGGACACATGGGAACAGATGCGGCAGCGGCCAACTCCGTCGCAGCGGTTGTGCGTGATATCATTTGCTGTCTCAGTGCAGGTATATCAAGTGCAGCAGGCATTATGATAGGAAATGAGCTTGGCGCAGGGAATTTAAAGCGTGGAAAAGCATATGGCATCAGAATGGCAAAGCTGTCATTTTTGTGTGGAGCTGTTATGACAGTGCTTATGGCGGTTTCAGCACCGGTGATTTTACATTTTGTAAAGCTCACACCGCAGGCTGCAGAGTATCTGAAGCAGTTATTCGGTGTACTTGCCTTCTACATGATTGGACGATCGGTAAATGAAATCATCATAAACGGTGTCTTTGGTTCGGGAGGAGATACGATGTTTGATATGTACTCTCTTGCTGTTACGATGTGGGGCATAGCAATACCGCTTGCAGTTGCAGGCACATATTTTTTGAACTGGCCGGTGGTTGTGGTATATGCGTGCACCTGTGTGGATGAGGTTGGAAAGATACCGTGGACACTCATACATTTTAAAAAATACAAGTGGGTAAAGGATTTGACAAGATAATGGAAAATGTATGAAAACAAGCGTGTGCACAGGGAGTAGATCGGATTTAGCGCTAAACTAATTTGAACAAAAAGAGGATATTGAATTGCGGCATCGGCTGTCAAGGGATAGCGTAATTTATATGAGAGGGAGTATTTCATGCAGGAAATATACAGAGTAAAGACAAGTCCGGTGGCATTATCGGACAATATGATAATAGGTGAAAAATACAGGATTACAGTTCTGACAGAAGCCCTTGTCCGTCTGGAATACAGTGAAGATGGCGTATTCGAGGATAGGGCAACACAGACAGTATTGTTCAGGGATTTTCCAAAGACCGGCTATCATGTGGTGCGTAACGCTGATGGAATTGAGGTTCATACATCAATGCTGCACCTGATATATAATGAGAAGGAGTTCTCATCACACGGACTGAGTATACAGATTAAGGGAAACCTGAGCGCATATCACAGCATCTGGCATTATGGCGAGAAGGTGCATGATTTGCAGGGTACAGCGCGTACACTTGATGACGTAAACGGAGAGGTTGAGCTTGGACACGGTGTCGTTTCACGCTTTGGATATTCAATTCTTGATGACAGTAAATCACAGATTTTACTTGACGATGGATGGATTGAGCCAAGAAAAAAAGGTGTGTCTGATTTGTATTTCTTTGGATACGGACATGATTATAAACAGGCGCTCAATGATTTTTACAGGCTTTGCGGCAAGACTCCGATGCTTCCGCGATATGCACTGGGAACTGGTGGAGCAGATATTATAAATACTCAGAAGAAAGCTATATGGAGCTGATGGACAAATTCGATGAAAAGAATATCCCATTCACGGTAGCAGTAATAGATATGGACTGGCATCAGGTTGATGTGGACCCTAAATACGGAAGCGGATGGACAGGATATACTTGGAACAAAAAGCTTTTCCCGGATCCGAAGCGCTTTCTTGGAAAGCTCCATGACAGAGGAATGCATACTACCTTAAACGTACATCCTGCGGATGGTGTGCAGGGCTGTGAAGAAATGTATGTTGATATGGCAAAGGAAATGGGCGTGGACTATGAAAATGAGGACCCGGTTGTATGTGATCCGGCAAGCCCAAAGTTTATGGATGCATATTTTAAGTATCTTCATCATCCGAGAGAGGCTGAAGGTGTGGATTCTGGTGGATTGACTGGCAGCAGGGCAGCAAACTGCAAGGTTGAAGGATTGGATCCGCTATGGATTTTTAATCATTTTCATTATCTCGATAATAAAAGAGACGGTAAGCGTCCAATGACATTTTCGCGCTATGCAGGTCCGGGAAGCCATAGATATCCGATTGGATTTTCGGGAGATACACATATTACATGGGAGTCGCTTGATTTTCAACCGTATTTTACAACGACAGCGACAAACATCGGATATGGATGGTGGAGCCATGATATTGGCGGACATATGCTTGGCTACAAGGATGATGAGCTGACAGCCAGATGGACACAATATGGTATATTCTCTCCGATAATGCGTCTGCACAGCTCATGCAGCGAATTTAACGGCAAGGAGCCGTGGCGATTTAAAAAAGAGAACTGAGGAAGCGATGGAGCAGCGCTCAGACAGAGGCATTGTATGATTCCGTATCTGTATACTATGAACTATCGCAGCTATGCCGAGAATATGCCGCTGATTGAGCCTATGTATTATGAGTATCCTGAAAATGCAGAGGCTTATGAGGTAAAGAATCAGTATTTCTTTGGCAGCCAGCTTATGGCAGCACCTGTTACAACTCCACGTATTAAGGGACTTAATGTGGCAAAAACCAAAGTATGGTTCCCGGAGCATCTGGTATGATATCTATACAGGCATGCGCTATGATGGTGGAAGAATGCTGGAGGTTTACAGGGATTTGAGCAGCATACCGGTGTTTGCGAAGGCGGGAGGCATACTTGTGTGTGCAGATGCTGATGAGCTTGATGCAAGATCTGTTATCAAAAATCCTGATGTATTATGTGTCAGGGTATTCCCGGAAGCTGATGGTGAGTTTGAGCTATACGAGGATGACAATGAATCCTGCGGATATGTGGATGGCAGATGTGTGACCACAGCTATGAAATATTCTGCGGATAAAGATATGTTTGTCATTTCTCCGGCAGATGGAGATACATCATTAATACCTGACAACAGAACCTATAAGCTTGTCTTTGAAAGAAGAACCGAGGCAGCAGCCGATAAGGTAAAGGTATCTGTGGATGGTAAAGAGGTATTGGCAAAGAATAAATATGATAAAGAAAACAGAAAGCTCATCGTTACTGTAAATGCATCGACAGAGAGCGAAATAAGTGTTGCAATATCGAAAGACACAGTAGCGCTTGATAATCAAATCGAAAAAAGATGCTTTGATTTCCTGAATCAGGCAGAGATAGGCTTTGTGCTAAAGGATGAAATCTACGGTCTTATTACATCGGGAAAGAAAACAACAGTGATTTTATCAGAGCTCAAGGCAAAGGAGCTTGATACAGAGCTGTATGGTGTATTGACAGAGATACTTACAGCCTGAGGCAGTCACCGGTCATACTAGGTGTGACCGGTGACTTTCTTTGTTGTAAAAATTAAAAATGGATGATACTATTATAGTAAACGGAAGTATTTTTATAAGAAACATCAGGAGAAACTATATAATTCAAGGGAGGATTATGCAATGGGAAATTCATATAAGAACTGTAAAATACAGGAACAACACAGCAGAGCTGATCTACGAGAACGGCAGTCTGTTTGTTACCATATTTGAAAACAACATAGTGCATGTTGCACAAAAATCCGGCATCGAAAGTGTTGCAATAGAAGAGGGCTTTATTCCGAAGGCTGCCACACCGGACGTGACCTGTAAGGATACATCTGATGCCAAGGGGACCGCAGCAGAAGCCGGTGTAAGCGATGCTGCAGTTAAAGCAGTCATCCGCGCAATGGATATTACTGTATATGTGAAGGATAACGAGAAGCTTGATATTTATTACAAAGGGAAGCTTGTGCTTTCAGATTATGAAAAAGCACGCAAAAAGAGTGAGAAGAATCCGTACGAGGATCTTGCCATCGCAGAGCTTGAGGGACATACTGTCGGAAAAGATGAAGAAAAAACTGCTCTGTTACCATCATCAAAAAGCTTGGAAAGGATGATGCTGTTTACGGTCTGGGAGATAAGCCTGGATGCCTCAACAAGCGTGGATATTCATATGTAAACTGGAACACGGATGACCCTGCGCCACATGTGGACAGCTTCAAATCGCTGTACAAATCCATACCGTTTTTTATCGTGCTGGGCGATGAATATTGCTATGGAATTTTTGCGGATAATACCTACAAGACAACCTTTGATTTCGGTTATGAAAACACAGATTACTATTTCGTCGAGCATGAGAAGGGTGAGCTGGACTACTATTTTATGCCGGGAAATGATATGGCAGAGGTGGTAGGACTTTATACATCACTGACAGGCACCACACCGCTTTATCAGAGATGGATATACGGCAGCCATCAGAGCCGCTGGGGCTATTACACACAGGATGAGGTGCTTGATATAGCTGACAAATTCCGCGAGCTTGATATCCCATGCGATGTGATACATATGGATATCGATTACATGAACGGCTACAGGGTATTCACTTTTGATGACAAGAAATTCCCGAATGTAAAGGGCCTTTCAGAGAAGCTTGCTGACAGGGGTGTAAAGCTCATATCCATCATTGACCGGGTGTGAAAAAGGATGAGGACTATTTCATGTACAAAGAGGGCATGGAGATGGATGCATTTGCACATGATACAGATGGCAGTGTATATGAAAATGCTGTCTGGCCGGGAACATCGGTATTTCCGGACTTCACAAAGCAAAGCGTCAGAAGCTGGTGGGGAGACAAGACAAAGATACTTCTCGAGCACGGTATCAGTGGCATATGGAATGATATGAATGAGCCTGCAAGCTTCAACGGACCACTGCCGGATGATGTGCAGTTTGAGTATGGAGCACATGAAAAGGTTCACAATATTTACGGACATTTTATGGCAAAAGCTACATATGAGGGACTTGCGAAAAATGATGGTGGAAAACGTCCGTTTGTACTTACCAGGCTGCATATGCCGGAAGCCAGAAGTACTGCGGTGGCTGGACCGGAGACAATCACAGCATCTGGGCGCATATAGCACTTTCGCTCGAGCAGGTGTGCAATCTGTCAGTCAGCGGACTTGCCATGTGCGGCAGCGATATAGGCGGTTTCGGAAGTGATACTACACCGGAGCTTCTTGTCAGATTTTATGAGGCAGCAGTATTTGTGCCGTTTTTCAGAAATCATTCAGCGATGGGAACACGCAGACAGGAGCTTGGCAGTTTGACGAGACTACGATAGATGCAGTCAGAAAGACAGTAAAGCTCAGATACAGATTTATCCCATATATCTATGATCTGGCACATGAGTGTGAAAAGACAGGAGCACCTATCGTGCGCCCGCTCGTATACGAGTATCCTGCAGATAAGCATGTGAGAAATATTTCCGATGAATATATGCTCGGAAGCTTTGTACTGGTTGCACCTGTGATCGCACCGGGCAAGGAGGCAAGAGAGGTTTATCTGCCTGACGGCGACTGGTATGATACTACACAGGCGAAAAATACAGTGGCGGCAGATATATTTTAGCAGATGCACCACTTGATAAAGTACCTGTCTTCATAAAAGCAGGGGCCATTATTCCTGTTGCAGACGGAGAAATCCGCTCTACAGAGGACATTACAGAGGATAAGATCAGCATACTGACATATCCGGGCAAGGGCAGCTTCTTGCATTATCAGGATGACAATGAGACGTTCGCATACAGAAACGGTGCGTATAATGCTGTTGAGTATACTGGATGGGGATAAGCTTGAGAAGAAAGTGTTGCATAAGGGATTGTAAAAATACATAACCTTAAATTTAAAATTCAATATCAACCTCAACAGGGCAGTGGTCTGAACCGAGCACATCGGTATGGATTGCTGCCTTTTTAAGCTTATCATTGATGCGCTTTGATGTGATAAAGTAGTCGATACGCCAGCCTGCGTTCTTCTCGCGAGCCTTAAAACGGTATGACCACCAGGAATATATACCCTCGGCATCCGGATAAAAGTATCTGAAGGTATCGGTAAAGCCGGAACCTAAAAGCTCCGTCATTTTAGCACGTTCCTCGTCTGAAAAACCTGCATTCTTGCGGTTTGTTTTTGGATTTTTCAGGTCGATTTCATTGTGTGCGACATTCAGATCACCGCACAGTACGACAGGCTTTTTGGCATCGAGAGTCTTAAGGTATTCACGGAAATCATCCTCCCACTGCATACGGTACGGCAGCCTTTTCAGCTCATTCTGTGAGTTTGGAGTATAGCAGGTTACGAGATAGAAATTGTCATATTCAAGTGTGATGACACGTCCTTCCCTATCATGCTCCTCAATGCCTATGCCGTAAGATACTGATAATGGCTCATTTTTGGCGAAAATGGCTGTGCCGGAATAGCCTTTTTTCTCGGCGTAATTCCAGTACTGGTGATAGCCCGGCAGGTCAAGGTCAATCTGTCCCGCCTGTAGCTTGGACTCCTGAATACAAAAGAAATCCGCATCTATACTGGTAAAAAAATCAAGGAAACCTTTCTGGACGCATGCGCGCAGTCCGTTTACATTCCACGATATAAATTTCATGTCTTAATCCTCCATATCACTGCAATAAATTATCATATATTTTTCGCTTAAACATGACATTTTCCTAATAAAATTACAAAATCGCATTTTTTATTTTGATGATTTACTACAAAATCGCATTTTCTTTTTGGCAATTTTACTACAAAATCGCATTTTTTAAAAGAGGTTTGAATCTGCAGATTACACTTTTTATATAAAATCGTTACTGTTTACACCGAACAGTGTGACCAGCAACATAAAATACGTATAATAGAGGAAGAAAATACGCAAGATAATACGCAAGATGGAGTCGGTTCATAAGCTGCACCAAGCTGGTGCAGAAATCAGAAATATGTGAAAATATGACATAAATATAATAAATCCGCTACACTATATCATATGATTACGCACATGATATAATGCAGCGGATTTTATTGTTGATTATTTTAAAGCTCAAGTAAAATTTTTTACAGCACATCGCTTCCATCAGGAATCTTTGAGATGATAGTTCTGTTGATCCTGATTAAGAATAATGTCGAAACAGTAAGGGATATCACCTCTGCTATAGGAAAAGCCCACCATACAGCGTGAAGTCCACCGAGCTTTGAAAGGATGTATGCTGCCGGAATTAAAACCACAAGCTGACGCATGATTGATACGATCATGGAAAAGACAGCCTTTCCCAAAGCCTGGAATACTGTGCCGACGATAATACAAAACCATGCGATGAGGAAATGCACTCCGATTATTCTGAGCGCCGGAACACCGATTTTGAGCATATCGTCAGAGGCGCTGAACATTCCAAGAAGCACCTTTGGTATGAACTCAAAGCAGGCAAAGCCAAAGAACAGCAGACAGAATGCGGTTATCAGGCTGACCTTTATTGTCTTAACCATACGCTTTCTGTTCTGTGCACCGTAGTTGAAGGCGATGATAGGTGTGATTCCGTTGTTCAGTCCGAATACAGGCATAAAGAAGAAGCTCTGCAGCTTGAAATAAACACCGAAAACAGCAGCGGCAGTCGATGAAAAGCCGATAAGTATTCTGTTCATGGCATATGTCATTATAGAGCCTATAGACTGCATGATGATTGACGGAATACCGATAGCATAAATGGTTCCCATGATTTTGAAATCCGGCTGTAGCCCTTGAAGCTCAGGCTGATTTCATGATTGAATTTGTGGTTGCAGACAAAGGCAACAACGGCGGCTACGCACTGTCCCACAACGGTTGCCACGGCTGCACCGGTAGCACCGAGCTTAGGGAAGCCAAGCAGTCCAAAGATCATGATAGGATCCAGAATGATATTTGTGATGGCACCGCAAAGCTGTGAGGTCATGCTGAAAATAGTTCTTCCTGTCGAGGTAAGCACCCTCTCAAAATAGATTTCCGCAAAAATACCAAATGAAAAAATCATAACAGTACTCAGGTAGTTCACACCCATATCCATGATTTCGACATCAGCATTTCCAATCTGACTCATGTAAAAAGGCTTTACGATTGTAAGTCCGAGAATCAGAAATATTATGTAGCTGAATGCATATAGTACGGCACCGTTGATGCCGATTTTGTTGGCTTCATCATATTTATGGGCACCGAGTGACTTTGACAGCAGCGCGTTTACACCTACACCGGTACCGGTTGCGACAGCGATGATGAGTGTCTGCAAAGGGAAGGCAAGTGAAACTGCTGTGAGTGCGTTTTCGGACAGCTTTGCAACGAAAATACTGTCCACGATGTTGTATAGAGCCTGTACGAGCATGGAAATCATCATAGGCAAAGACATGTTAAATACAAGTCTGCCGATAGGCATGGTTCCCATCTTGTTCTCTGTTACAGGGGCTGAATTTGTTTCCTGACTCATAATTCCTCCTATTGTAAATGATTGTTAATTTAAAACTCCTACATTATATATGTACGAAGCTTTAGTTATTAAAATTAAAATCACCGGTAGATTAGCCGGTGTTTAAAATGTGCAACAAAGCGCCAATTACATATAATACCATGACTGCAGGATACTTTCAAGGTATTATATAACTGTTAAATCATATCATAATAGTTAATGAAAAAATGCCTCAAAAAGTATAGCAATTGCAGGGTATAAATTACGATAACCGCTTGACAAAATGACAGAGAGATATATAATTAGTTCAAAAATGAATAATTCAAAAATGTATAACGAAGCAGCAAAATAGGAAAAGAAAAGAAGGAATATCACATATGAAATTTAACTTTGAGTTTGCAGAGAAAATTTCGCGAACCTACAGCGATGAGTGCAGACCACTGTGCCATGAGCTGAAGCTTCCGCAGACACCTTTGATATACTCATGTTTCTGGCGAACAATCCGGAATATAAGACGGCAAGGGATATAGTTGAAATAAGAAAAATCAAGGCAAATCTTGTGTCTGTAAATGTTGATAAGCTTGTGAATGAAGGCTATCTGGAGAGAAAACCTGTGGAAAATGATAGGAGGAAGACGGAGCTTGTCTGTACAAAAAAGGCCGGGACTGTCATTGAAAGAGGAAGGCGTATACAGCAGCAGTTTACAGCAAATCTGTTTGCAGGGATAGATGAGGAGCAGAAAAAGCAGCTGACGATTGTTATGGAACAGCTTGAGAATAATATGGATGAAATAATCAGGAGGAAATCACACAAATGAGCACATTAATAACTATAATAGTAACATTTTTTGCCGGTATGGGCGCAGGCCTTGGAACCGGCTTTGCGGGACTAAGCGCAGCAGCAGTAATAAGCTATGCTCATTACATTTTTGGGAATTGGACTTATATGGCAGTGGGAATAGCCCTGTCGTCTGATGTACTTGCCAGCGCAGTGTCAGCCTATACATATGGAAAGAACAAGAACCTTGATGTAAAAAACGGGCTCATAATGATGGTCACGGTTTTATGCTTCACGGTTGTCGGAAGCTATGTATCAAGCCTCGTGCCGTCAGCAACAATGGGCAACTTTTCGGTATTTATGACATTTTTACTCGGAATCAAGTTTATAGTCCGTCCTGTCATGACAACAAAGGAGGCCATGCAGGGAGTTTCAGCTAAAAAGAGAGCTGTCCAGTCAATCATCTGCGGCGTGCTTATCGGATTTATCTGTGGCTTCATAGGTGCGGGAGGCGGTATGATGATGCTCCTCATCCTCACATCGGTGCTTGGCTATGAGCTTAAGACTGCAGTCGGAACGAGCGTATTTATCATGCATTTACAGCCTTTACAGGAGCTGCCTCGCACTTTGCCATCGGTGGAAAACCGGACTGGTTTGTGCTGCTTTTATGTATTGCATTTACACTCCTTTGGGCGAGAATTGCAGCGGTCTTTGCAAACAAGGCATCCGCAAAAACCTTAAACCGTGCCACAGGTATTGTACTTGTAATACTTGGCATCGTGGTATTTGCATTTTCACTTCTGAGCTGATTTTTCTTGAATATATAACTGTTGTGTGCCGGTCGGCAGCCGGGACTTGCATCAT
>ENA-OQEB01000394-OQEB01000394.1-human-gut-metagenome-genome-assembly--contig:-NODE-394-length-18538-cov-2.304383_pt1 | contig 18538 bp, 18 predicted proteins | sample MGYA00242787_ERZ504619 | MGnify/ENA primary metagenome ERZ504619 (study PRJEB26092, sample SAMD00036317) | human gut metagenome | host: Homo sapiens | study: EMG produced TPA metagenomics assembly of... | reverse complement strand
TTCGGGCGGCAATGAATAATCAACGCCTCGGTAATCATAACTATATTCTTCGTTTCGTTTTCAAGAATTCCTATGTAGCTGAACATTACAACCTCGGGAGCAGTTGAAAACAACAGGTTTTTTTTGTTAATTTTCTGCATTGCGCAATGCGTGCATTTTTCGATGTTATCCTTTAAGCTCTCATCGACAAATTTTCCGTAAACGGATTTTTTGAAAATGTCGAACACCGCATCGGTATCGGTGCAGGACAGCAGACTTAAAATTTCGTCCTTTGAGAACGCCGAAAAGTTTGAATAGAACACCGTTTCATAATTACAGGGCTGCTTCGGAAAATACTTTTTCATACGGTATATGCTTTCAATCATCTTAAAATCCGCTTTCATCATAAGTATTTTAGTAAGCTCCTTGCCTACATCGCCCGAATATTCCTTTTTTATGCTCTTCTCGGCATAATCGCACAAATAACGGTAAAGTGCGTTTTCAAGTGCCGTTATCGTAAACTCGGCATTTGTGTTTTTGAATATGTCAAGAATGTGTTGGTATCTTGTGCCTCAAGCGCCGCATAAAGCTCGTTAAAATTCGTAGCCGACTCAAGAGCTATTCTGTTGAGCTCCGAACGCTTGTAATACGCCTCGGGAGCAAAGAGCGAAAATTTTGAAATTGAGTTCTTCGAAAGCCTGTCGGCACACGAAAGAATGAGCGATATATCATAGTTTAAGAAAACAAGCTCATTCATCTTTGCCCTATCGCCTTTTCAAACGAAGCGAGCTTTGCAATTCTTCCGTAATTAAATCGGCGAATTTCCGATTCTGTTCTCGACTTTGAAAAAGACGTTGTTGACGCAAGCGACTGCGCCTCTGAATAAACGGTGTTTGTACGAAGGTACGAAACAACCTCGTTACATTTCGGCAGTTAATGAGCGAGGTGTAATCCTCGTCAGTTAAAAGCCCCGCACCCATTGCCCGAGCCTTTGCAAGTATCGCATTTCCGGCAAGATTGGATATTTTACTCATCTTCTGCCTCCTTTCGATAAATTACAGCCTGAAATCATTCGGAAATAACCGCATTGACAATATGCTCTTCCCAAGCCTTATGCTCTTTTTCAAAAAGCCCGTTAAGCTCCTGCTTTTTCCTCTCGGTCTCGGCATCTATGCTCGCTTTTTCCTTTTTTATTTCAGCCTCGGCATTTTCACGCTCCTCTTTTATAAGAGACTTCGCTTTTTTGTCATACCGTGAATAAATTTCGTCCTTTGTTTTGGTAAGGCTTTCATTAAGGGCTTCACGCTCGTCAACAGCCTTTTGAACTTTAAGCCTTGCCGCCTTATCGGTATCAACAATAAGCCTGAGCACATCTTTCATAAAAAATCTCACTGCCTTTCCCACTCGGTTAGCCCATTTTAACCGTTCATTATAATGGTATATTATATTACAATTTTTATTAAATTCAAGTGCAAATTCGCATAATAAAGGTAGAAAAAATAATGTTTATTTGTTAAATTTTTCACATTTGTCAATTTACTCTACACAATGATAATTTTATGTTCATTTTTTACGATTGCCGATTGTATTCTTATCCGACGTGTGATAGAATTGAAATTGTAAACAACATACTTATCATATATACAGGATGTGATTTTATGAACAACGGTTGGTACAAGGAAATGGCCGTCTATCAGATTTGGTGCAGAAGCTTCAAGGACGGTAACGGCGACGGTATCGGCGACCTCTACGGCGTGCTCGATAAGCTCGACTACATAAAGAGCCTCGGCGTTGACGCAATTTGGTTTTCTCCGATATACCCCTCTCCGCTTGCAGACTACGGCTACGACATATCCGACTACAAGGATATTGCCGAGGAATACGGCGGACTTGAAACGTTCAAAAAGGTTCTCGACGAGGCTCACAAGCGAGGTCTTAAGGTTATAATGGACCTTGTTGTAAATCACACCTCCGACGAGCACGAATGGTTTAAGGAGAGCAGAAAGAGCAGAGATAACCCTTATCACGATTACTATTTCTGGAGAAAGGTAAGGGCAAGAACGGTAAAAAGCCCCCCAACAACTGGCTTTCGACCTTTGAGGGCGGTGCGTGGGAATATGTGCCCGAGCGTGACGAATATTATCTTCACGTTTTCGCTAAAAAACAGCCCGACCTCAATATGGATAACCCAAAAGTCCGTGAAGAAGTTAAATCGATTATGAGATTTTGGCTCGATATGGGCGTTGACGGCTTCCGTGAGGACGTTATCACATTCATTTCAAAGAAAGAGGGCTTACCCAACGGCTTCCCGCTTCCGATAGCAACGGGTGTTGAGCATTATAAAAAAGGTCCTCACATTCACGAATATTTAAGAGAATTCCGCCATGACGTAATTGACAAATACGATTGTTTTGTTGTCGGCGAATCGCCTATGTCAAATTCCAAAGACTGTATCGAGTTCACGGCGGGAGACGACCCCGAGCTTGATATGATGATAGGCTTTGACCGTATGCAGGCAGACTGCTTTATGACCGATACAATCGCAATGCCGTTCAGCCTTAAAAAGCTTAAAAGAGCATTTACGCATTGGCAAAAAGACCTTTACGGTAAGGCTTGGAATGCGCTGTATCTTGAAAATCACGACCACCCGAGAATTATCAGCCGTTACGGCAACGAAAAATTCCGTCGTGAAAGCGGTACAATGCTCGCTACCGCTTGCTTTATGCAGTCGGGTACTCCGTTTATCTATCAGGGACAGGAAATCGGTATGCTCAATAACCATCTTGACGATATAAACGATTTTAAGGACGTTGTTACCTTTAACAACCAAAAGCTTTTTGCGAAATTCGGCATAAAGGGCAAGCGTTACCTTGACATTGCCAACAAGACAAGCCGTGAAAACGCACGCACTCCCGTTCAATGGGATTCAAGCGAATACGCAGGCTTCTCGACCGTCAAGCCGTGGTTTGGCGTAAACCCGAATTACACGGAAATCAACGTTGAAAATGAGGAAAAGGACCCCAATTCAATCCTCAATTTCTACCGTAAATTATTAAAAGTCAGAAAAGAAAACAAGATAATCATATACGGCGATTACAAGGAGCATTTTGCCGACAGCGACGTAATCTACTGCTATGAGCGTAATTATGAGGGTAAGCGTGCGCTTGTGGTTTGCTCGTTCTCGGACGAAACCTTTACCTTCCACTCACCCGAAGAATTTGATTTGACAAAGGGCAGGATAATCCTTTGCAACTATGAAAATCCCGAGTCAAAGCGTAACGTCTGTGCGCTTCGTCCGTATGAGGCAAGAGTGTATTTGTATGAGTAAAAAAGAGATTAAAACAAATGTAATGCGTATTCTTGACAAGGAAAAGGTCGCTTACAAGGCACATTTTTACGAGCACGAGGAGGGCGTTGCGGTTGACGGCGTAAGCGTTACGAAAATGCTCTCGCAAGACCCCGAAAGAGTGTTTAAGACCCTTGTTCTTAGAGGTAAATCAAAATCTTTTTATGTCTTTGTAATACCTGTTGAAAAGGAGCTTGACTTGAAGCTTTCCGCTTCGGCAGTCGGAGAAAAATCAGTCGAGATGATACACGTCAAGGACATAAATCAGATAACGGGCTATATCCGTGGCGGCTGCAGTCCTATCGGAATGAAAAAGCAGTTTCCGACCGTTATCGATTCTTCCGCAGAGAGCAAGGAGACAATAACCGTAAGCGGCGGAAGAATCGGCACGCAGGTTGAGCTTTCCCCTGCCGACCTTTCAAAGCTTGTCCGTGCGAAATACGCAGAGATTACAACAAAATAAAATCGCAGTTAAAGCGAAAGAGCAACATTTAAGGCACCCTTTCAAAACGAAAGAGTGCCTTATTTTTATTGATATTATATTTGTTTAAGTCTGCCGAGCTTTTTAATTCCGCCGCCGAAGAGGAAGCCGCCGATAATCTTACCGAGACCTCTCCAGAACTTATCCTCATCAAGAATGAGAAGCAAGCCGTCAGCCATTTTCGGACTGAATATACCGAAGCTCATTGAAATAAAGTTCTTAATGGGGGTCTGAACCGCTACTGCGCCCATCATTGTATCCTCGCCGAGCATCTTCAAAAGCTTTCTGTAAATTCTGCCGCCCCACTTGCCGTCCTTAGCGTCCTCAATGGTGTTGAGGTAGTTAAGCGGCTGGCTCTTATCACGTACCGAAGGGGGAATTTCATGACCGAGAACAGCCGTGAATTCTTCGTCGGAAACATTCATAATGTCTGCACCGTAGTATGACGGAGCCATCTTATGATAATCGGGAACAGCGTAAGCAACTGTCGATTCAACATTGAGCGAAGCCTCAAGTCTAATATCACGCTTGACGCACCGACCAAAATCTTGAACTCGCCCGACTCAACCTGCCAATCGTGAGCGTCAACATTGTAGAACGCAAACGCACGCTTTTCAAGGTCGATTGAAACCTCTTTTTCCTCGCCTGCTTTAAGGAATACCTTCTTAAAGCCCTTCAATTCTTTAACAGGTCTGTAAATTGTCGATTCAACATCGGAAACATAAAGCTCCGCAACCTCTGCGCCGTCTCTTGAGCCTGTGTTCTTAACCTTAAAGGTAACGGTTACTGTATCAGTATCCTTTATGCTGTCAGCCGATAGCTTAATGTCGCTGTATTCAAATGTTGTGTAGGAAAGACCGTGACCGAACGGGAAACGAACTGCCTTGTTTGCGGTATCGTAATATCTGTAACCTACATAAATACCCTCTCTGTACTCAACCGAAACAGGAGTGCCGGGGAAGTAGTTAGCACTTGAATTGTCCTCAAGAGCGATGGGATATGTCTCCGAAAGCTTACCCGAGGGTTAACGTCGCCGAAGAGAATATCGCAAACAGCACTGCCTGCCGCCTGACCTGTAAGGAACTCGTTAAGGATAGCGGGAACCTCGTCAGCCCACGGCATTTCAACCGAAGAGCCGCCCGAAAGTACAACTACAACATTCTTGTTAACCTTGAGAACTTCCTCAACAAGTCTGTTGTGAAGCGGAGGAATACCGAGGTGCTTTCTGTCGTTGCCCTCTGTCTCAAATTCGTCTGTAAGACCGATAAAGAGAACTGCAACCTCTGCATTCTTTGCCTTTTCAACAGCCTCTTTAACAAATGTATCGTCAGAAATCTTGTTCTTCTTTTCGGTTGAATAGCCCTGTGCATATTCAACACTTACGCCCATTTCCTTAGTCATTGTGTCAAATGCATTGTCAAGGTCAATGGGTTGATGAGTGATGAGCCTGCGCCCTGATAACGGGGTTTCTTTGCCATCTCGCCGATAACAGCGATTTTAGCGTCCTTTTTAAGAGGAAGAAGATTATTATCGTTCTTCATAAGCACCATACACTGACCTGCAATCTCTCTTGCAAGACGGTGATGCTCCTTCGGGTCATAGGTGTATTCGCCGAGTGTTGCAACCGACTTGTCAACCATATCAAGAATAAGGTCAACTGCGTGGTCGAGAACAGCAACGTCAAGTGAGCCGTCCTTTACAGCGTCGCAAATCTTCTGTGTGCCTGCGCCGCAGGATGAGGGCATTTCGATTTCCTGACCTGCGATAAGACCCGGAACTCTCTCGTTTTCAGCACCCCAGTCTGTTACAACAAGGTTTTCATAGCCCCAATCGTCACGGAGAACATCTGTAAGAAGCCATTTATTTTCTGCGCAATAATGACCGTTAAGTCTTTCATAAGCGCACATTATTGTCCACGGCTGAGCCTTTTTAACAGCAATTTCAAACGGGCGGAGATAAACCTCACGAAGCGTTCTTTCGTCCGCTACGGTGTTGACGGTCATACGTCTTGTCTCCTGATTGTTTGCGGCATAGTGCTTGAGCGATGTGCCGATACCCTTTGACTGAACGCCGTTGATAAACGAAGCTGCCATCTCGCCTGCAAGCTCGGGATCCTCCGAGAAATACTCAAAGTTTCTTCCGCAAAGGGGCGAACGCTTAATGTTAGTACCCGGTCCCAAAAGAACGGAAACTCTTTCCTTTCTGCACTCGTCGCCGAGAGCCTCGCCCATTCTTCTGATAAGGTCTGTGTCCCATGAGCAAGCCGTAGCCGATGCCGTGGGGAAGCAGATAGCTGGAACGCCCTTGAGAAGGTCTGTTTCGCCCTTCTTTGCAGCATCCGGATCGCCCTTTTTGCGAATACCGTGAGGTCCGTCGTTAAGGCTTACCGATTTAATACCCAAACGGTCAACGGGCTGGCTGTGCCAATAATCAAGTCCGTCGCACATGCTCGCTTTTTCTTCAAGCGTCATTTTTGCGATTAAGTCTGCGTGTTTTAATGCCATTATGTATCCTCCCTTAATAAACGAAAACGATTTTATTTTCGTAGTATATAATAAATCAAAATCAACATTCTTGCAAGGGTTTTCAAGACATTTCTATCGGATTTGTACAAAAACAACGGAATTTTATTATAAAAAATCGGGAACGCATTAAAGCAGGTGCGTCCCCGTCAAAATTTCCTATTCAAAATATCATAGGCTCAAGCTGCTTACCCGTCAAAGCATTTTTAAGCGTTTCGGGTATCTTTTCAAAATCCGCAACCGTCGAGTTCGGTTTGTTTATGCAGTCGTCCTGCCTTAAAGGCACAAAATACATATTTTTGGAATTCATAAGTAAGCCGATATTTTTAGCCGATGCGCCGAGTGCGTCATTTGTCGAAACAGCGATAATAACAGGTCTGTTATTTCTCAAATGAGCCTTGACGGCAAGCGTAACCGAAGTGTCGGTTATTCCGTTTGCAAGCTTTCCGAGCGTGTTTCCCGTGCAGGGTGCGACAACAAGTGCGTCAAGCATTTTTTTAGGACCTATCGGCTCGGCTGAATAAATCGTGTGTATAATTTCGTTGCCCGTGATTTCGGAAATTTCGTCCGTAAAAGCCTTTGCCTTTCCGAAACGGGTGTCGGTTGAATATGCATTTTGCGACATTATCGGGATAACGTTATACCCCATCTCCTTTAGGACGGACATCTGCGGGATAACCTTAGAAAATGTGCAGAACGAGCCGCACATTGCAAAGCCCACATTTACCATTTACCTACCTCCTGAACAAATACTCTCTATTCTGTCCGCTATAAGAGCGCCTGCCTGCCTCGGACAGTATTTGCCGGGCAAGGACAACGCCCTTATAAGCTTAATTTGAAAAGCTTTTCGCCGTATTTTCGTCTGCTCCGAACGGTGCGGAGGCAATATCGACAATAACCGTGGATTTATCCGCTTCGGACAAAACCTTTTCGTTGAGTATTAAGGCGGGTACGGTATTGATAACAAGCGATAACCCTTGATTTTATCGGGAAGAGCGTCGAGATAAAAGAAACTGTAATCTTTATTCTTTGCCTCTTTCTCTGCTTGCTCGCTTCTTGCACATATAGAAAAATCGCAATTTTCTGTAAACAATAAGTCTGCCGTCGCCCTCGCCGTTCTGCCGAAGCCCGTTATTACAGAACGCATATTGTGAAAATCAATATTATTTTCCGAAAATACGTTCAAAAGAGCCTTTGCGGTAAGCACGGCGTTTTCATTTATCATTTCGCCGTCATAGTAGTCAAAAACCGCAACGCCTTTTTTAATAAGCTCGGCTTTTAATTGAGGACTGACAATTCCGCCGATTGCCGTGTCGCCCTTTTCAAGGCAGGAAACAAGCGTTTTGAGACTTATTGGCTCTCTTTCGCAATTCATATTTATATTTACGCCGTCCCGACTCACAGGAAGCGGAAGAACAACCGTTTTGCCGTTCTCCGTATGCGATAAAAGCTCTGCTTCGCTCTTACATTCACAAACGGAAAACCCCTTGTCGGACAGCTGCGTTTTTACCCATTCAAAGCGTTTATCGCCGCCGAGAATAATTATATTTTTCTTTTCCATACGGCATACCTCCGTCTTAATTCTACAATACATTCTATGAAAAGAAAACATTTATTGTGCCAATCGGTAAAATAGTGTTTGAATTTTTCTGATTTTGCAATATAATATAATGTATAAAATATAAAATAATTTAAGCAGGTATTATATATGAGTAATATTTCCGAAGTTTTAAGAAACGCAAAAAGAATACATTTTATCGGCATAGGCGGAAGCGGTATGTGCCTCTTGCCGAAATTCTCCACGCAAAGGGTTATTCGCTTCAAGGCTCGGACAATAACGAGAGCTCAATCGTTGAGCGTATTCGCAAGCTCGGTATTCCCGTTATGATGGGTCAAAAGGCTGAAAACATAAAGGGTGCGGATATGATAGTTTATTCCGCCGCAATTCAGCGTGGAAACGAAGAGCTGGAGGCTGCCCTTGCAAGCGGTATTCCGACCTTTACGAGAGCAGAGCTTTTCGGCGAGGTAACAAAGCATTTTGACAACTGTATCGGAATTTGCGGAACTCACGGCAAGACGACCACAACCTCAATGACCGTTCAGGCAATGCTTTCGGCTGACCTTGACCCGTCGGCTGTTATAGGCGGCAAGCTTCCGCTTACGGACAGCTACGGCAGAGTGGGAAAGAGCGATACGATTGTCTGTGAGGCGTGCGAATATGTCGATACATTTTGCATCTTTTCCCGAATGTTGCGGTTATCCTCAACATTGACGAGGATCATATGGAATACTTCAAAACGCTCGACAATCTTATTCTGAGCTTCCATAAATTTGCCTGCCTTGCCAAAAGTGCGGTAATTTACAACGGCGACGACGAAAACACCCTGAAAGCCGTTGAGGGTATCGAGGGCAAGGATATGATTTCGTTCGGCTTCTCCGACAAAAACGATTACTATGCCGAAAATATTGAGTCCATAAACGGCGCATACACTCGCTTCGACGTTATGTATAAGGGCAAAAAGCTCGGCAGGCTTTCTCTTGCAGTCCCCGGTGTTCACAATATTTTGAACGCTCTCGCTTCAATCGCAAGTGCAATATATTCGGGCGCAAAATTCGAGGCTTGCATTGAGGGACTTGAAAGCTTTACGGGCGCAGGCAGACGCTTTGAAAAGCTCGGCACTTATTGCGGAATTGACTTTATAGACGATTACGCTCATCATCCGGCAGAGCTTAAAGTTACGCTCGAAGCGGCTATGAAATTGGGGTACAACACCGTTTGGGCGGTATTCCAACCGTTTACCTATTCAAGAACAGTCTTGCACTTTGACGAGTTCGTGGACGTTCTCAAAATTCCCGACAGGTGCGTTATGACCGAGATTATGGGTTCGAGAGAAACGAACACCTATGGAATTTACACCTCGCAGTTAACCGAAAAAATTCCGAATTCCGTTTGGTTCAACACTCAAAAGGAGGTTGCCGATTACGTTGTCAAAAACGCAAAGCCGGGCGACCTTGTGCTTACAATGGGCTGCGGAGATATTTACAAATCGGCTCATATGATGATTGATATGCTAAAGGAAAAGGAAGCAAAATAATTTCACATTAAAAAAACGGAGTAATTCATTTCGAACTACTCCGTTATTTTTATTTAAGCTCTTTTTTTCTAAGTCTTTTGATAGATAATGTATGATGCGACAGCGGTTAAAATTTCGGCGACGGGGAAAGCGAAGAACACACCCTGTGTGCCCAAAAATTTACTCAAAACATAAGCCGCAGGAATGATAATCATAGCATATCGTAAAAATGATACGACAAGCGATTCAATTCCTTTTCCGAGAGCCTCAAGCACACCGCAACAGGTAACGGACATTGCCGAGAATATGAAGCCTGTGCAGATTATGTGAAGTGCCTTTACGCCGATTTGCACCGTGTCGGGATTTTCCGTAAAAAGTCCTATCATTTTGTCGGGAATGATAAACGAAAGCGCAACGCCCAACGCCATAATGCCCGAGGTCAACGCAAGAGACGTGTTGAAAATCTTGCGCACTCTGCCGTTTTCGCCTGCACCGTAGTTGAAGCTGACAAGCGGTCTGACGCCCTGAATAATTCCGTTCGCAGAAAGATAAATAAAGGTCTGAAGCTTATAATACGCACCGAGAACAAGCACATATTTATCCGAGAACGCAGCCAAAATTCCGTTGAGCGAGGAAATAAGAAGCGACGGCAGCGCCATATTGAGCGAAGCGGGTATGCCGACTAAATAAAGTTTTTTCATAAGCTCTTTATTAAAGCTGATATTTCTTTTTGCAAACGATACGGGCAACGGAGAAATAATAAGAGCCGCAACATAAGCCAAAAGCGTTACGCTCTGACCTATACCCGTTGCGTATGCCGCACCCGACATTCCCATTTTAGGACAGCCTAACAAGCCGAAAATCATAATCGGGTCAAGCACGATATTTGTTATAAAGCCGAGCAGCATACAAACCATTGTGCTGTTCATTCTGCCGACTGCCTGAAACACCTTTTCAAGCGAAATGCCGAGCATAATCACAACCGAAAACAAGAACGCCCTGTTTGCATAGGCAAGTCCCATCTCGATAAGTGCCTCATTATCCGTATATAATGACAAAAACCAACGCATACCCAAAATGCAAATTATCATAAGCAAAACGCCGTGCACCGCACTCAAAAGCAAGCCCGTTACAGCCGCTTCGTCGGCTTCTTTTTTTCTGCCTGCACCGAGACAATAGGCTATTCTTGCGTTCATACCTATTCCGAAGCCGACCGCAATCGCCGTCATAAGGCTTTGCACGGGATAGACAAGCGAAAGTGCCGTCATTGCGTCCTCGCTTATTTTTGCGACAAAGTAGCTGTCAACGATATTATAAAGCGAGTTTACCGCCATTGACACCACCATTGGCAGCGACATTGAAATAACAAGCGGTAAAATTTTCTTTTCCTTCATAAAATTATTATCCATCTCTTACCTCACAACAAAAAAGCCACACAGATCAGCTCTGCGTGGCGAAAAAAGATTTCTCTTGAAAAATCCACTCCCGTTAGGGTTTTGTGCTAAAGATGATAACATAAGAAGCGTATTGTGTCAACCTAAAATATGCGATTGCTTATTGCATAGGTTATATTTTTCTGTTAAAATAATTTCCAAAAGACTATCGGCAAGAGGTGCAAAAATGGAGCTTTCACTCAACGGAAAATGGCAATTTCGGGAATGTAACACGGGTAAATATTATCCCGCAACAGTCCCCGGCTGCAACTTTTCAGACCTGATCGACAACAAAATCATCAAAGACCCGTTTATAGGTCTTAATGAAAAGGATGCTGATTTTGTCGGAAAAAGGGATTGGGAATACAAAAAGACTTTCACGCTCGACGAAGAGCAGTTCGGAAGCGACGATATTATTCTCTCCTGCAAAATGCTCGACACTATATGCGATATTTTCATAAACGGCGAGAAAATCGGAAGTGCCGACAACTGCTTTGTAAAGCACGAATTTCCCGTTAAAGACTACCTTAAAGAAGGCGAAAACGAAATTAAAATAGTTTTCTATTCGCCCGTAAACTATGTCGAAAAAATATATAAGAAAGAGTCAGCGCCGCCGAACAGCAACGGTCAAAACGGCATTGTGCATATCCGCAAGCCGCAGTCGCATTTCGGCTGGGATTGGGGTCCCGTTTTGCCGCCGAGCGGAATATCCGACGATATAAGCCTTGTTTTCATAAACGGCGCACGAATTATCTATCTTTCCGCAAAGCAAGTTCATTCAGACGGCAGGGTTACAGTTAAATTAAGCACCGAAACGAAAAAATATGCCGATGACATCGAATGTGAATTGAGCGTTATTTCCCCCGACGGCACAGTTTTGAAAAAAGACGGCGAGAGTGCCGATTTTACAATAGAAAATCCCGAGCTTTGGCAGACCTACGAGCTTTCACGCAAGGAAAAGCAGCCGCTTTATACCGTCAAAGCCGTTTTGAAAAAAAGACGGGAAAGCAGTTGACTCCTACGAAAAGAAAATCGGACTTCGCACCCTGTATCTTGACAGAAGCCGAGATGAATACGGCTCAAATTTCAAATTCGTGTTAAACGGCGTTCCGCTTTTCATAAAGGGCTCAAACTACATTCCGCCCGACTCGTTTATTACAAGATTTGACGAAAAGCAGCTTGAAAAAATGCTCAATGCCGTCAGATTTTCGAATATGAATATGCTTCGTATTTGGGGCGGCGGCTTCTACGAAAGCGACGAATTTTACTCAAAATGCGACGAGATGGGTATTCTTCTGTGGCAGGATTTTCAGTTTGCCTGTCAGGCGTACCCGTTCTTCAAGGAGAGCTTTCTTGAAAACGTCAAAAAGGAAATAAAATATAACGTCAAGCGTCTTTGCGACCATCCGTCGTTGGCTCTTTGGTGCGGAAACAACGAAATCGAGGAAATGCACAACGGCTGGATGCTCATGAAGGACTATGTTGCTTGGACTGAAAAGTTTTTCTATGAAATCCTTGAGCCCGAGCTGAGAAAATACGACCCAGACACCTCGTATATCCCCGGCTCGCCCTGCGGTGTATCGCACAACAAGGGCGTTGACTGCGACAATGTGGGGGACACGCATCTTTGGGCGGTTTGGCACGGCTTGAAGCCTATGACCTTTTACCGCAAGAGGATGACAAGATTTTGCTCGGAATTCGGCTTTGAAAGTCTGCCCGATATAAAGACCGTAAGGAAATTTGCAGGCGACGGTGAGCTGTCGCTTTCAAGCAAGGTTTTCCTCTCACATCAAAAATGCCTTAACGGTAACGATAAAATGATATACTACATTGCCTCTCGCTTCTATCTGCCGAAAAAATTTGAGGATTACATATATCTTTCACAGATAACGCAGTCAGAGTGTATCGAGGACGCAACCGAGCATTGGCGCAGGAACAGGGGCAGGTGCAACGGCGCTATGTATTGGCAGTTCAACGACTGTTGGCCCGTATGCTCTTGGGCAAGCTATGATTATTACGGCAATTACAAGGCTTTGCAGTATTGCGCAAGGAATTTCAACGCACCCCTGACCGTATCCGCCGAGGACTCGAAGGACGGCATTAAATTGTTCGTGTTAAACGATTTTAGCGGCGAAAAATCGGTACGTGTAGAATACAGCGTATTTGATTTCAACAAGGAAGTTGCAGTCTGCTCGGGCGAAAAAGCTTTGAGTGTACCTGCCTTTCAACACACTCGCTTTCGACCTTAAAAATTCAGATTTGCTTAAAGGCTCGGGCAAACACAGTGCGTGATGCGTATAAAACTTTTTGAAAACGGCATTTTGACAGCCGACAGAACGCTTTTGTTCGACAAGGAAAAGAAAATACACTTACCCTCGGCAAAAATTGAAATGCACATTTCGGAAACGCCGTCGGGACTTGAAATAAAGCTTAAAAGCGACCGCTATTCCCGACTTGTAAAGCTTGAAAGCAGTATTTCACAAGAGCCGTTCTCGGACAATTTCTTTGACCTCTTCCCGAACGAAGAAAAGACGGTTATGATAAATAAAGATAATCGCTTTAGTCTTGCGGAACTTAAAGAGAGCCTTTCCGTAATGAGCCTTTGCGACGTCGAAAGGGACGGCAATCCGTTTACGGCAATCAAGAACAAAATAAAGGTTTTGACCTCGCCCGTGAATATCGGAAACGCCGTGTGGCACGGACGAATTCAAAAGGATATTGATTTAGACTGATAACGGGGGAAAACTATGAAAATTATGCTTCGCTCGCCAAAGGAATTGCAGACAGTCAAGGGCTTCGGCACGTCATCGTGCTGGTGGAGTCAATATTGCACAGGGAACGCCGCAAACGAACTTTCCGAGCTGCTTTACGGCAAGGACGGGCTCGGGCTCAACATTTATCGCTACAATGTCGGCGGCGGCTTTGACCCCGACAACAACCGTGTGGAAAATATGTGGCGCAGAACAGAGAGCCTTTACGACTTTGACAAGACAAAGGAAACAGGAAAATATAATTTCAACAGCGACCTCACCGCAAGAGAGTTTATGAAGCTCTGCCTTGAAAAAGGAAGCATTGACACGGTAATTCTTTTCGCAACCTCTCCTCACTGGTCGCAGACCTCGACAGGTCAGAGCTCGGGCAGTCTTTTACCGCACACCTGCAACCTGCCGAAAATGAATTACAAAAAATTTGTAAGCTATATGCTCGACATTGCCGAAGAATTTATAAGCGAGGGAATCCCCGTAAAATACATAAGTCCCATAAACGAGCCGCAATGGAAATGGGGCGGCGCTTCCGTCTGGCAGGAGGGCTGTCATTATGAGTGCGAAGAGGTTTTAGAAGTTTTTCATCTATTTGCCGAGGAGATACTCAAGCGTGGCACTCCCGTATTGCTCTACGTCCCGAAAGCGGAGAAATGCTCGGTGAAACCAAGCGATATATAGAGGCGCTTGCAGGCGACGAGGTAATTAAAAAGGTAATGCCTGTTTTTGCTTATCACTCCTATCATTCCGACAATTCCCCCGAGACAAGAGCAGTTTTCAAGAATGAAATCGTCAAAGCACATCCCGAATTCCGCTTTGATATGAGCGAATGGTGCGAGCTTCCAAACAAAAGTCCCACAGACTGCGTAAAAGCCGCCCTTATAACCGCAAGGATTATCGGACAGGACTTTATTCTCGGAGGCTGTGAAAGCTGGACCTCATGGGTTGCGGTAAACCAATTTTCCGTCAAGGAGGACGGCAAGGATTATTCCGACGGACTTTTTTCTGCAACAAACTATTTCAGCGAATATAAAAAAGCCAAGCGATATTACGCACTTGCGCACTATTCAAAATTTATTCCCGTGGGCTTAGTATGCCTTGACAACCTGACCGTCCCCGAGAATGACAACGGGCTCAACGCCTTTTCGTTCCTCACTCCCGACGGAAAAACCGTTACGGTAATCGTAAACGAAAAGGAGCAGACCGAAATTTTCTTTGACGGAGATTTTTCGAAAATGCAGGTCGTTCTCACAACAGACGAAAAGCAATTTTTCACGGCTTATGACGGAGAGTACAAAAGCACGCTGACGCTTCCCGAAAATTCATTCGCAACCGTGATAATACAATAAGCTCGTAGATAACATTACAGCCGCTCGGTAATTCGGGCGGCTTATTTTCTGTTTTTCACAAAAAATCAGCAATTTTTATTGTAATTTATGACAAATTCGCATATATTTTGTTATACACTTTCAACGAAAATCAACACGAAATCTGTTTTATGTTGAAAACAATTTCAAAATTATGGTAAAATGCTTATTATAAGTATTGTCAGGGGGAGAAAATTATGGAAGAAAAGAAAACCTCACTTGCAGGTAAAATCAAGTGGCTCTTCGGCGAGATAAAAGAGCATTGGAACACGCCTGCCGAGGGAAAATATGTTCCTTACAAGGAATATCTTGACATTTGGCTTGCGGTCGGCAGCAACTACTCGGGCACAAAGACACTTGAATACATATCGTTTGCCGCAGGCTGCTATCTGATAATGTATCATTATCAGCTGCCGTATGTTGCGTTTTCCGCAATCACGCTTATAAATATGCCGCTTCAAAAGCTGTGGGATATTCTCGGTTGGATAATCAACGACAACCTCGGCTTTTTGCCAAAGAAAAAGGAACGGGCGCTGTACACAGTCTATTTCTGCTCGATAGCGATAGGCATATTCCTTATGGCGTTCAACTTCTCGGCATATCTCAATCCCCAAAACGCCGTCGTTGCGGCATTGAACTCCATACGAGGCGTATCGGCCGCTTCGGCTATAAAAATGCTCGGCACGCACATACTCTGGAACGGCTGGGCAGGCGCAAGAAATATCTTTTGGCGGAAAAAGCTTGTTCCGAAATTCGGCAGATACAAATATTTCCTCTATTGCGACGTTGTGCCAAGTGCATAATGGTAGTGCTCATAGGCTGGCTTCCCGTTTACAATATTGCAAACGTGGTCACGAGAGTATGGGTAGCAAACGCTCTGTTCGCGCTTTATAATCTGTTCGGCTTCAGCAACTGCCTTGAAACCTGCACGCAGAACATCAGCCCGAATATGCGAGAGAGAATACTTGTCCGCACCTACCCCTTAAAGCTTTCGCATCTTCTCAACTCGATAATGGTGCTTGTAATTCCTATGGCAATCGGCTTCTTAAAGGACGAGTGGCTGATATCAATGTGTATAAATACGTTATCCCGATAATTTTCATAACCTTTGCTGTTCTTACAATGATATTCTCTAACAGAATCAAAGAGAGAATACCTCAGCCGCCGATAGAGAAAAAAATTCAAATCAACTTCTGGGACGCATCTTCGGCGTAATGCGCAACAAGTACAAATGGATAATGAACATAATCGGACTGCTCGATTCGCTCGGAAACGGTATGCTTGCGTTTACAACGATAGTTTATCTCTACACCTTCCGTCTAAGCGGTCTGTCCTACGGTCTTTTGATTTCGCTCATATCCTTTGCGGGAACTCCTCCCGACTTCTTTACTCCGTATTTCATAAAGAGATTTTCATATAAGCAGATTATGGTTTTCTATTACCTTACCCGTGCGTTAGGCTACGGAATTGTTGTCGGCTCTATTATTCTCTGCGGCGACAATGTAACGCTCTGCGGTATAATCTGCTGCGCTATGCTCTTCCTGCTTGAAGCGACAAAGACAATTCCGATGGCTGTGCATCACGATATGGAAATTCGAATCAACGACTATCAAATGTACCTCTCGGGCGAACGTCTTGAAAGCTTCCAGGGCATTTTCGGCTGGTTCACAAGCCCCATAACGACGCTTGTCGGACTTATCATACCGATACTCATACTTAAATACGGCTTCAACAGCAACTGGGATGTGCTGTTTATCGACTCTGCAAGGGTCAAAATAATCGTAATACCGATACTTTTCGACATTGCAGGCTATATACTTATGACCCTGCCGTTTATCTTCTGGGATTACGACAGCGAAAAGCAAAACAAGGTTATTCAGGTACTCAAGCGAAGAGCCGAGGTAACCGAAAAGAGTGCCGAAAAAGACGGCGAGTCCGTCGCAGGCAGCTTTATAGGATAACGGGGGTGTGAGGATATGAAAAAAGAAAAAACAAAGCCCGAAGAGGTTAAGGAGGAAATCCTCGACATTCCCGAGGACGAAATATGGACATATAAAATCGACGGACTTGCAGCTCCGAAGATAAACGCTTCGTACAAGGACAAAAAGCTTGCAAAGGCAATGTTTATAGTATTTATGGCGGTTGCGATATTCGTATCCCTTTTCTTCTCGGTACGTGCGCTTCTCAACACGGGCAACCTTGAATACAGCCGCCTTGAAAACGGCAGCTATCGGCTTAAACAGTTTTCAAACAACGGCTCAATAGTCAGCTTCACCGTTGACAACGTCGCAACGCTTAACTACGACGCTTCGGACACTAACACGCTTCTCGGCAGCGGAGACAAGATAAACGACGGCGTTGTCTATGACGAGAGCAAAAAGGTGTCGGCGATACACGAATTTGCCTTTAACTGCGACGGTCAGCTGCAAACGGTTTATATCGGTGCAGGCGTAACCGAAATAGACGAAAAGGCTTTTTATTCCTGCTGGGCACTTCAGCGTATCATAGTTGACGAGAACAATCCGAGCTACTGCGACATTGACGGCGTTCTGTACAACAAGGATAAGACCGAAATAATCTGCTATCCCATAGATCACGACCGTTATTTAAGGCTTAAAACAGGCTATGCACATATGGAAAACGGGGAACAGATCTCCGACCTTGTTGATGACAGCGGTGCGGCTATGGAGGAGCTTTGGGGCACTACAAAAAAATACGACGAGGCTTATTTTGAACAGTACAACAAGGATATACGCACCTACGTTATCGCCTCGACCGTTACAAAGATAGGTCCTCTCTGCTTTAACTATGCAAACCTCACGGACGTATATATTCCCGAGGCGTAAAGGAAATAGGAACGCTCGGTTTCTTCGATGCAGGAAACATCAGAAATATTTATTCCTACAAAACCGACACGGAAAACCTTGACCCGTCATACAAGGCGATTGAAGGCTTTTCGCTTGTCTATCCGTCCTTGCCGGAGGGACTTGAAAAAATCGGCTCCGACTGCTTTACAAAGGACAGAGGGCTCAGCTATATGTATATTCCCGAAAGCGTTACCTACATAGGACACCACGCCTTTTGGGGTGCTGTTTACAAGAGCGACGGCAAGCTTATAGGAATTTCCGAAATGAACGTTGCCGCAAGCGAGGAGAGCTTTGCGAATACACAACTCGGCAAGCCGTGGCTTCCGAAATATGATTATATGCTTTTCAAGAAAAGTATAACGGTAAACTATTCAGCTGAAAGAGCAACGCTCGAAGAATTGCAAAAAGCAGAATAACGGCATATAAATAATCACCCCGACAGGCAATACTGCCTGTCGGGGTTTGTTGTAATCATTTCCCTAATTTGATTTTATCCCGTAGGTACAACCACACGGTAGGGCAGGGGCTTGCTCCTGCCGAACGAATTAGCAAATATATTACTGTTTTCGGCTGTTATCAAATTGAAAAAAGCAGACGAAACTTAAGGCTCCCTCTGACGAGGGAGCTGTTGAGCGTAGCGAAACTGAGGGAGAGATAACGAAAATTTGCTGTTTATTGCTTTCTCTCCCTCAGTCATTTCTGCGAAA
>ENA-OQEB01000393-OQEB01000393.1-human-gut-metagenome-genome-assembly--contig:-NODE-393-length-18538-cov-2.382815_pt1 | contig 18538 bp, 25 predicted proteins | sample MGYA00242787_ERZ504619 | MGnify/ENA primary metagenome ERZ504619 (study PRJEB26092, sample SAMD00036317) | human gut metagenome | host: Homo sapiens | study: EMG produced TPA metagenomics assembly of... | reverse complement strand
CCCGGGAAGAAGCCCCAACGGTTATCGCTCAACTTGGAGATTCCGTCATAACGAGCTACGACCGATAATAGGTATTTGTAATTGTAGTTATAGTTTACACGGGCAAAGCCAGAAAGGATACGATAGCCTTCCTTGTAGCTATAGGTATAGGTACGATTACTACCAGCGTTCAAAGTAGGGATGTCATCCGACGGAGAATTTTCGGTCCTTGCGTTCAGCGTATATTGATGCCAATTGAAATACTCGCCACCAAGCATTGCCTCCAGATTGTGTTTTTCTTTGAATGTGTCTGTGTACGTCAAAGTAACACTATGTTGCTGTTGGTTCTGCTTTATATATTTGGCCTCAGCCTTACGGGTAAGATTCGGGCTAGTGGCGTTTTGTTGTTGGTAAGATTTCTCGAACTTATCTGTTTGATCGTCTACGTGGTATAGGGCGCTATTCTCTTTCAAGATTAATTTCTTCGGGATGATCTCTAGATCAAAACCGATATTATAGGTAGAGCGGCGGGTTCCATTCGTATTCGTTAATTTATCTTTGTAGTAAAGAGGGTTTCCATCACCCGTGCCGAAGCCTGAAGCGGGAGATCCGTCTTCCATGTATGGGTTCCATGTAGGGCGTTGGCTCATTGTGCGATAGAAGAACTCATATGATCCGATCCAAAGACCCGGCTGGCGAGACCATGTATAAGTCGTTCCAGCGTTGACTGTCAAGATCGGAAATATCTTATAGGATCCATTGAATGTCCCGGAGAAACGCTCGTAGCTGGTTCCCTTAATGAGACCGTCTTCTTTGTAGTAACCTAAGCTGGCTGCGAATGTACCTTTGTCGTTACCTCCTGTGATATTGATATAATGATCTTGCGTGAAAGAAGGGTCTTGGAAGGCTGCGTCTTTCATTTGCCCTGAGTAATCCTTGAATAAGATTTGTTTATTCGGATCGGTTGGGTCTTGCATTTGTTGCCAACCTTCTGCCAAGAGGCCTTTGGTACTGTCATCCAAATAACGGATATCAAATAGGTCATTCCCGATACCGTATCCCATTTGGTTATCCATGCCTGAACGTCCTGTTCTTTGGTATCCTAAGCGATTGTAGTAAATATAATCGTGAGCGTTTAAGTAATCATAACCTGTGCGAGCAAAGTTGGCACCTCCCTTGAACTTGTAAGAGACGGAAGCGGATCCTTCTTTACCACGTTTCGTGGTAACCAAGATTACGCCACCATTGGCACGGGCACCGTAGATAGCGGTTGAGGCTGCGTCTTTCAATACTTGGATAGACTCGATGTCGGAGGGGTTGATGTCGGCCAATGAGTTGCGCACGATACCATCTACAACGACCAATGCGCCATTATCCTTACCTGTTATGGTAGCTCCGCCACGAAGTACGATATTTGGGTTTGCTCCCGGCTGACCGGTCGTGTTTACGACGCGCAAACCAGATACGGTTCCTTGCAAGGATTGTCCGGCGTTAGACATCGCTGCGTTTTCCAGTACGGCGTTATCCAATTTAGAGATAGAGGTTGTCAAGGTCGCTCTCTTTTGTGAGCCACCGTAACCGGTTACCACTACTTCGTCTAGCTGTTCGGCGTTTTCTTGTAGGATCACGTCTACTTTGGCTTTCCCAGCTACTGGAATTTCTTGTGTCTTGTACCCAATGAAAGAAAATACTAATGTGGCGTTCTTGTTGGATACGGTGAGAGTGTAATTACCGTCGAAATCGGTAATCGTTCCATTTGTCGTGCCTTTTTCAACGATAGACGCACCGGGGACACCCATGTTATAGGTATCCAGCACTGTTCCGGAGACTGTCTGCTCTTGTCCGTACATAAATGCCGGAAGTAGGAGCGCAAGCATTAAGAGCAGTTAGATTCTTCTTCATAATGAATTACTTTTTTGTTGTTTATTTAGTTTATTGGATGAGATTAATTAGCATTCGTCGGTCATATTAGCGACTTTCGGACGTAAGAAGATCACTTGGATTAAAAGTGCGATGAGTACCAATCCGGCTAGCATGGCGAAGTATGGCCAAGATTACCAGCGTCGGTAGATTTTCCTAGTATATCCGTGATGGCGGCTCCGGCAAATACACCGGTCATATTCATAATTCCATAGGCTGTAGCCGATAACGGGGGGAGATGAATTGGCAAAGGATAGGCATATTATTGGCGTCGAATATACCATAACCGATACCGAAGCAAAGACCACCGCCGATAATCATCGGGAAGTTGTGCCAAATCCTAGTAATAGGAGAGAGGGTATCGTTAATGCCAAACCGATGGCGCCTGTGTATACACGTCCCCGGACATTCCGCTGGATCCATTTATCGGATAAAATACCTCCGGCGATTACCCCTATAAAGGAAGAGATAGCGATCGTGAATGTAGATAACGGACCGGCCTCGGACATATCCAACGAGAGATTTTCAGCGAATAGGGTAGGGAGCCAGTTCTTTGTCGCCCAACCCGGTAAGCTCGGCGTGGCGAAATAAAGAAGAATGATCCAAAAAGCGATGTTCGTGAATAACATCCCTAATCCTTTAAACGCACCGGAAATCGGATTCTCTTTCGGATAATTTTCCAGTTTTACGGCTTGTTCCACATGATCTTTCTTATCGTGTAAGAAGATGATCAAGACCACGCTATAAGCGATGCCGATGATACCAAACCAATGGAAAGTCGTTTCCCACGTATAAGCGCTGGCCACCGTAGCTCCGAATCCCCCCAAGGCTTGGCCTACGTATAGACCTGTCATATGGATACCTACGGCTAATGAGCGTGTTTTCTCTTGGTGATAATCTGTGATAAGCGATAATCCGGCAGGAATATACAGGGCCTCACTGACCCCCATCAAGCACGTAGGTAATAGATCTGATTGAAATCCGTGCAATACCCCATCATCAAAGTCACGAAGGACCAGACAAATAAGCTACCCACGATTAGCCACTTCCTGTTTACCCTGTCTGCCACCATACCGGCCACAGCTCATGAATCCGTAGATCCAGAGGAAGACCGCCATCAAACGTCCGAAGTTCGCCGCAGACTCTAGTTCCACGATATCCACCATCATAGCTGATTCATGGTTGATAGCATCTGGCGATCCATATAGTTCAGTAAGGCGACAACCCATAGTAAACCGACTACGATCCAAGGATATAATTTCTTATTTTTCATTTGATTGAGGAAAATAAAAAGGAAAACAAAGCCTTAGAAACATCAGGAGCCACGGTTGTGACCCCTGATGTCAATTGACCAATTTCAGTATTTAGATAAAGTTATTTAGAAAGAATTTCGTCGCAGAGTAAACTACATTTGAGAAGCATTCTAGGAATGTGGAACGGACCTTTGAATAGATTGCCTTTGGCAGATTGAGAGAGACTACCATCGAAGTGTAGGTAGCCATACCATTCCCCATATTCTTTGTCGGGGAGATGATTAAATGTGTAATCGTTTATTAGTTTGTGCATTTCGAGATATTTGGCGTCGCCAGTCGCTTGGTAGGCGTAAAGCGTAGCGATAACCGCCTCGCATTGTGGCCACCAGAACTTCATGTCGTGCCAATACTCTTGGGGAGGGAAGTTTTTGCAATCCTTGAAATAGTTGATTCCGCCGTACGTCTTATCCCAGCCCCAGTCCCAAGACCAGTTGAGGATTTGTAAGCCCATCTCTTTCAGTTGAGGTCCCATCCTCGGTATTTGGCCTCTTCTAAGATAAACCATGCGGTCTCGATGGAGTGGCCGGGATTGATGGTACGCCCGGCGATAGAGTCGATAAACTCACCGTTGGGTCCTACTGTCTCCAAGATAGCCTTGAATTCGGGATGCATGAAATCACGGCGTAGCTCGGCTATGGAATCATCGATTTGTTGTGTAAGTATGGGATCGTTTATGGCCTCACGGATGCGTGCCGCCGTATCGATCAGTATCATGCAGAAAGAATGGCCTTTCGCCACGAGACCTTCACGAAATTTAGGCTCCAATAATCCCGGGGTATTCTTATAGTGTAATACTTGCTTGAATAAGTTCACGGCCTTCTCAGCATAGCCTTTGTCGCCTGATGCCAATGCATAGTGAGCCATAGCGATCGCCGCGAAAGTCTCGGAGAATACGTAACGGCGTTTACGTACAGGGATGCCTGTCGCTGTCACCTCGAAGAACATACGTCCGTCCGTATCAAAACAATGTTTCTCGATGAAATCGATACCGTTTTTACAGGCTCTCAGCCATTCTTCGTTCTTCTCAATGTGATTATAGCATATGCCAAGATAAAGGCGAATCGTCCTTGGAACCAAACGGATTTAGTGGAGTCCATCAGAGTACCATCCGGTCTACGCAAGTAAAGTAACCGCCGTTCTCTTTGTCCAGTCCGTATTTCATCCAAAAAGGAAGAATATTGGAAAGAAGCTCATTCCGATAGGTCTTGCCCCAATAAGCTAGATATTCCGATGGATTAGATAAATTGTCAAACGCTGCCATACCTTAGAATTTATTACATCTTTCAAAGAAATTGATAGCCTCTAATTCCGCTTTCATTGCGGCCTCTTCTTCGTCCGTCATATTCCGGAACGGGGTACGGTTCTTGCCGAGATCTAATCCGATCAATTTCATGATGCGTTTTCCTCCGACGATATTACCACGGTAATTGCAGATAACGTTAATAACCTCCTGAGAGAAGTTTTGTCTCTCGCGAGCTGTCTCTAAGTCACCGGCTGCCCAAGCCTCTAGGATACCGGTTAATTCTTTTCCGTTATAGTTTGTGGTACCACCGATACCTCCTTGCGCTCCACCCATCGCAAGGCAAGGAAGAATCGTTTCATCCTGTCCGTGCAACATGTCGAATTTACCATCCTTGTATAAACGACATTGATTGTATTCGTATAAGCTCTCGTATGTATATTTGATACCGGCGAAATTAGGGATACGCCCGTCTACTGCTTTTAAGAAATCCAGCATAGGGAGGAAAGCGTTGTTAAACGCAGGGATATGATAGTAGTAAAACGGTAAGGCAGGAGCGCCGCAAGCGATCTCCTCGCAGTACTTTACCAATTCCTCAATTCGACCGATACGAGGGAAAGGGGTAGCCATAGCGCCAATACCCCAAGCGCCGATCTTTTGAGCATGTTCCGCTAAATTACGGCTAGACTTAACGCATGTGCTACCTACGTGCACGATTACCTTAAAGCCTTCCGGAGCTGCTTCCATCCATTTCTCGGCCAATTTCATGCGTTCTTCCTCTGTCAGCATATAACCTTCTCCGGAAGAACCATTGATGAATACGCCTTTCAGCCCGTTTTTCACAAGAAGTTTCGCATAATCTTCAATGGGCTCGTAATTAACTTCCCCGTTCTCGTAGAACGGAGTAAAGGGAGCATCGATCAATCCTTTAATTTTATCCATATCTGCGTTATTTTTATGAGTTTTAACCTCTGATTTTAATTATGCTGCAAATATAAATAAAATATTTTAATAATATAGTGGTGTTTTATCGAGAAAATGAAATAATTATTTATTTTTCATTTAATTCCTTTGAAATACATATTAAATCATACCTAGAATTTTAGATCGAGATAGCAGGCAGGCTCCTAATATACCCGCTCTTTCACCTAATTTGGATACTTTGATCTGAGTATCACGGGTTACCAAGTTCAAAGAGTACTTCCTGACGGCACTTTTAATAGGTAGCTTAAATATTCTCCCTCTGCGACAAGGGGCCGCCCAGTACGACCAGTTCCGGATTGAAAATGTTCATCAATCCGGCTATTCCTTTACCTAGATTAAAACCGATCTCCTCCAGTATCTCAATGGATAGCATATCCTCTTTGTGAATGGCGTCGATCAAGTCAGAGAGCCGATGTATTCCCCGGCATCGATTTTACTGGCCAATATGGTGTTGCTACCCTCTTTATACCGCTCAAGGAGGGTACGGTATAGGGCAGAACCGGAAGCTCCAGTCTCGAGGCATCCTTTTTACCGCAATGGCAAAGAATCTCATTCTCGAAGAAGCTGAAGTGCCCAAATTCTCCGGAGAAACCTGATTTCCCGAAATAAACCTTGCCGTCTATGATGATACCGATACCTAATCCCCAAGATATATTGATGAATAGGATATTTTTCTCTCCTTTTACGACTCCTTGAAGATATTCGCCGTAAGCCATGGAACGGGTGTCATTCTCTATATAGATCTTTATATGTAGTTTTTCCTCAAGGATTTGAGACAAGGGCTTCTCCTCAAAGTAAAAAATGCTATAGCTATATCCGGCGAAAGGATTTACCCGTCCGGATATATTAATGCCAATGCTTAATATCTTTTCCCTTGGGATCGGCAACGAGTTTATAAATTCATTGATGCATTCGCAAAGATGGTCTAAAGCGGCTGGTGTGTTTTCGAGTGTATAAGGGATATTCTGCTCAATGCGGATCTTATCTCCTTTAAAATCTAATATGGCTAGATTCAGTTGATCTTTCAGTATATCTACGCCCACAAAATAGCCGGATACGGGATTGAGCCCGTAAATACTAGGTTTACGCCCTCCGCTAGTCTCTTGTTTTCCAAAGTCGAGTATATAACCGTCCTCTTGTAATTCGCTAATTAGCTTAGTGACGGTGGGGATACTGAGATTCATTTCTTTACATACCTCCGCTATAGTAGCGTCTCCATTGGCCATATAATAATGTATGATCTTCTTTTTCAGAAGGCCACTGCGAGTATTGTCATCGGACGAGAGCAAGAACTTAGTTGTCATGGTTATACCTTTATTGAGTGATTAGGGCAAAGGTACAATAAGTTTTTTCAAAAACTAAGCGTAATAAAATAAAATTTTTTCATAAGGAGCTATCTTAATTGTAAGAATTTGTAATAGAAGTTGAATACCATAGTCTGCGGCGGACTCTGTCACTCGTGACATCTGTGATAAACGCATAGGAAAGAAAGGATAATATTACACTAAAATCCTTCCTTCACGATCCGTTTTATCGGCAGGAAGAATCGTTCGATCAGGCGTAATTCTTCCGTTACGATCTCCGCAGAGGCTTGCGTCTCGGGCGAGACGGGCAGGTCGATACCGTAATTGGTTCTCAGGCCCTCTGGAAAATCGATATCCGCCGTATAGTACTCGTCGGTGGGGACCAATGAGATATTCGATACCACGCCGTTTACCACTCCAAACTCCTGATCCGGGAAATTGGAGAAACGGACGATCGCCCGCTGGCCTCTCCGGACTTTTCCCGAGCGTGCTATCGGTATGCGCACCTTCCCCACCAGCCGGCCCTCGCCTTGCGGCACGACGGTGAAAGCCACCTCTCCGGATGGGATATATTGGTTCTCATTCCAGTACTTGGTGAAAGTCACGACACCCCCTACCGGGGCGATGAGGCAATAACGCAACCTCCACTCGTTCATGCTGTTCAGCAATTGTTCCCGGGCGGTCTGTAATTCCTGCCGTAGCGTAAATTCTTTCTCGCTCCGCTCCAGCGTCAGATCCAGCAAGGATTGCTCTTGCTCCCCGATCTGTATCCTGAGATTCTCAGCCGAGCTGCCGCCCCTTCCAGCGAATAACGGCTTTGCAGTAGGGAAGCCCGTGCGGTCTCATGCTCGTAGGAGGAAATCACGGACCGGCTATACAATAATGAATCCCGGGCGTATTGCCGCCTTGTCAAGGCGAATTGCTCCGAGAGGGTCTTCCGCTGCCGTTCGGTCTCGTTATAGTAAGCCTTATACAACGCTATCTGTTTGCGGATGGAGGTCATTTTTTGCGGATAATAATCGATCTCCCTGTAATTGATACAGGCATGGAGCGCCGACAGTAGTCCCGAGTAAGCCGCTTGCATATCACCCAGCGATAGCTCCTTGTACTTTGATAATGCCTTGTCCAAGCTATCCACGTCGCTTCCGGATCGTTCCAACGCCTTATCCAGATAGATGGCATCGTCCGTGTCGGCGTGATTCTCTATGACCGCCAGCCAATCCCCCTGCCTTACCGGACGATTATCCCTGACGAGCAGCTCCTGTATCTTTCCCGCCGCCCGTGTCACCACCGCCGTTGCGGGATGTTGCCCCGTCAATGTCATGTCAGCCGTGATCACGTCAGGATACTTGAAGAAACAGCTCCCCACCAGCAACGCTACGACCACGAGGAATAACAGCGTTATCCCCCACCGTACGATCCAGGCCGGCACTTGCCCCATCACCTCCTGTACCTCCTCGCTACGTAACTCTATATCTTTATTATTTTTCATAAGGTGGTTTATTTCGTTTGGTGGTAACTACGATAATCCCTCTTTTCCCTTTTGGACCGTATATAGCAGCATCAACACCTTTTAGGATAAAAATTTCTTCTATTTCGGTCACAGGAAACGAAAGTATATCATAATTTTGATATGGAACGTCATCAACGACAAATAAAGGTGGCTCATAATTTTTTACAGGATCCGTTTGGAATGAAATGGCTCCATAATCTTGAATAAACACACATTCCTTATACACATGATCTACTACATACCACGAAATGTTAACACTCCCCAATAGATAAAGTAAGGACCTCATATCCTGTATATGCCATTGTTCTATGTTTTGTCGATAGATTACACGACTGGATGGCAAAGATCCAGAATACAATCCATTATATTTTTGTTTTCTTCTCATGCTTGCGATAATAGAAACTTCATCGAGATTTACGGTTTTCCATATATCCGGATTTGGTTGTGATAAGTTTTTAATGGGAGTAACCTCTAATGTCATAGCTATTAAATCCCAGGCCAAACTCAATCGTGAGGGATCTGAATCTATTTGGTTCTTAAGTGGAAGCAATCCCATTCGGAAGTCTGGAGGCAATGACTGGAAATCAGTCTGTTCTTGTATGTTTAGTACGACACGGCCACACAATAGATTCTTCATAGAATCTACTAAAGCGAACGAGGATATCCCTTTTGGAAAATGTTTTTTTGTCAAAAACTAAATAAGAATCTTTAGGATTCCAGATTTTGGAAAAAATAGAATCTTCCGATTGGGCCACTAAATATAATAATTTCATTGGCACTTCCCTCGAAGAGTTGATAACGGATAAGAGCCATTGTTCTTTATTTTCAATTATTTTAAGACCAAAGCCATTTTCACTCATCATTGGCAAATAAAAATTCTTACGGATTCTATCTCGATTTTCGCATTTTAAGATATATCTTTCTCCTGGATTTGCATAAATATGAAAGTAGCCTATTCCGGGCAATAGCGTTTTCACGGATTGAACGTATCCCCTCTCTCATTTATAATTACTCCAGTGATGGATATCTTTTTCTTGTCAATTCCTTCCGCTGTAAAAACTATTTTACATGAGATATTTTGAAGAATAGATCCACTTTCAGGATAAAACGTAACAATATAGTCGGTCTCCCGTTCCGATGCAGAAACGGGAGATACCAAAAAAAGAATTTGGATAATACTAATGATAATAGATTTCATAAATTTATATATTCATTAGTACCGGCAAATCAGGTAAGCGACGTTCAGGGCACACTTCTATGTTGGGAGAACAAGTTCCATAGTTTCTAGGGCAATTAGTACCATCTCGAAAATTTCCACATGGATCAGAAATGCCAAAAGCCGCATTACATGAGTATCCTGTTGCTCCACAATTTGTATTACGCTCGTTACAAGGCCGTCCTCCTATAAGTTTAGCCATTGTAAATTCATTTAGACGGCTTTTTTCAATCACTTTAAAATTTTTCATAACGCAATGATATTAAGTTTTTAAATAAATAGCCTTTTTATTATAATCTTATTCAGCTATTTTGTGACAAATGAATTTTTATAAATTCTTTGAGAGAACCCTTAAGGTATGTACATGTATCATAATGTTTATCTTTAAATATATTTTCTATCCGTTTATGGGGGCAACCTCCAAAACAAATAGGAAGATAAGGACATTTAGAACATGTTTTATCTTCCAGTGGATCTGCGGCATAGAGGTATCGGTTAAGAATTTTCTGATCTATGGATTGAATAGTTCCTTCTGAATCCAATTTTGCTATGGCATATTTTTGATCGCCTATAATTTCCCAACATTTATATAAGTATCCTTCTGGATCTATTGTAAATGTGTGTTTATTTCGAATAGAACATTCTGTAAAAGAGGAATCTGGATATCCACATAAATTGGTTACGATACCTCTGTCATAGTAGAGCTGTTGTATAAACTCAGATTTCTCTTGTCTATTGAAAAGTAAAGAACAAGAAGAACTTGATTTAGAAGAAGTAGATGTTATAAAAGCAGGATAAATTCCAATCAATGGGTTGCTCTTATATCGTTGTAATATGAAAGAATATAAAGTTATAAATTCAGAAGAATTCTCTTTATTCATATTTACTCGTATACTAATTCGTATTTCTGGGGCAGAAGATGCTAGCAAGTCTATATTCTTTATAGTTCTAGAAAAAGTATCGTTTTCATTTTTTGTGAATTTTATCTTGTTGTGAGTCTCTTTTAATCCATCTAGCGTAATTTGTATGTGTTGTAACTTCATCTCCTTAAAGAGTTTTATAATATCCGGTGATATCAAGAACCCATTAGAGATTATTGAGAAAGAATAATTTTTATCGGGAATCAGAATCATCTTACGATAAAGTGATTCTATTTGCTTAATGCCTAGAAGAGGTTCTCCTCCAAACCAAACTACGTGAATATTTTTAATGTTTTCATATTGTTCTATGAATTTAATAATTGAGCTTATGACCTTTTCTGTCATATAAATATTACGTTTGCAATTTTCAAAACAGTAAGAACACGAGTAATTGCAATCCATGGTTGGAGCTATCGTTAGATTTAAGATATTGATGGAGCGTCCTGCTAGGATAATACTTTTATACAGTAAGAACTCATCCCGATCATTTTCAGTGATCATATGGTTTTCTTTCAAAGTTTGATAAAGTTCATCACATCCCAAGTCTTTCTCTTGTAAAGGTGTATGTCTATTCTTGTTGACTAATAAAATCTTATATGTATCCTCTGCTATTTCGATCAAGGCATTAGACAATGTATTATATGCATAAAATTTACTGTCTATCTCAAATAGGAATGTGTACATTGATATTTTCATGGTATTTGCATATTTAGATTGTTAAGTGATTAATTCCCCAACTCCAACTGGTTCTTCACCAACTTATAATAAGTTCCCCGCAAGGCCGTGAGCTCCTGATGCGTCCCTTCCTCCACGACGCGTCCCTTGTCCAGCACCACGATCTTGTCCGCGTCACGTACCGTGCTTAGCCGATGCGCCACGACCACCACCGTCCGTCCTTTGTAGAAGGCGTGCAACTGCTCCATGATCTCCCGCTCGTTGTTGGCGTCCAAAGCGTTCGTGGCCTCGTCAAGGAAGATGAAGTCGGGATTCTTGTACACCGCCCGGGCGATCAGGATACGCTGTCTCTGCCCTTGGCTCACTCCGTTCCCCTCCATGCCGATCTTCGTATTATAGCCCAACGGGAGAGAATCGATGAAATCCCGGATATTCGCCACCGTCACGGCATGCAGCAGGCGTTCCTTGTCCACCACCTCTTCGCCGGGGGCGATGTTGTTGGCGATCGTATCCGAGAAGATAAAACCATCCTGCATAACCGAACCGGTCTTGCTACGCCATACGTGAGGATTCAAGTTCTTGAGGGAGGTATCGCCGATCCTCACATCCCCCTTGTTGGGGTTGTAAAAACCGAGCAGGAGTTTCACGATCGTCGTTTTTCCGCTCCCGCTGGCCCCCACGATGCGGTCACCCTGTTATGGGGTATCGTCAGGTTGATATCCTCCAGCACGTAATCCCGGTCCGCGCCGTCATAGCTGAAGCTGAGGTTTTCCAGCCGTAGCGTCCTGTCATCGGGAAGAACATTCAGCCTTATCCCGCCTGCCTGTTCCTCGTCCTCCTTCCCGTGTATCTCGCCGAGCCGCTCCAGACTGATCTTCGCGTCCTGTAGGATCGTGAGAAATCGATCAATTGCTCGATAGGCGAAGAGAGCTGCCCCACGATGTAGGTCACCGACATCATCATACCCAGCGTCATATCCCCTTGCACGACGGCCCGCGCCGCGATGAAGGAGATGAGTATGTTCGTGGTCTGGTTGAAAAAGACCGCCCCGAGTTGCTGATATTGTTGTAACGCCAACCCCTTGATCCCTATCTTGAAAAGTTTTACCTGTATCCGTTCCCATTTCCATCGCATCTTGGTCTCGCAATTATTGAGCTTGATCTCCTGCATTCCGGTGATGAGCTGGAATAGGTTGCTTTGCTCCCCGGCCGCTTGCGAGAAACGCTTTACGTCCAGCTCCCTCCTCCATCTCATGAAGCGAGTACCCACGCCACGTATAAGCCGTTACCCGCCAAGAAGAGTCCCAGTATGGTCCAGTCATAGTAGGCGAGCACGAACCCGAACACGATGAAGTTGACAAAAGAGAAGAGCGTATTGATGGATGTCCCGGTCATGAAAGCCTCGACGCGGTCATGGTCTCCGATGCGCTGCATGATATCGCCCACCATCTTGGTATCGAAGAAATGCAGGGGCAGGCGCATCAGCTTGGCGAGGAAATCGGAGATCAAGGCGATATTGATCCTCGTGTTTACGTGCAGCAATATCCAGCTCCGTATGAAGTCCACGGATAGCTTGGCGATAAAGATCACCAATTGCGATATAAGGATCAAGGTTATGAAACCTAGGTTGTTGTCCCGTATACCGGTATCTACCAAGCTCTGCGTGAGGAAAGGCAGGATGAGTTGCAGTACGCTGGCTGTCACCATGCCCAGCACGAGCTGTGCCATCTCCCGCCTGTAGGGCGATATATATCGGAAAAAGAATCCGAGGTTACGTTTCCTGTCTCTCCCCTCGTCCTCCATCCCGTAGAACTCCGGCCCCGGTTCCAGCAAGAGCGCCGTCCCGGTATCCTGCCCGTCCACCTTGGTACTGACCCAGCACCGCTTGAATTCCTCCTTAGTATAGGTGATAAGTCCCGCCGCCGGGTCCGCTATGTAGAACTTCCCTTTCCTTATCTTGTAGCAAACCACGAAATGCCATTGGTTCCAGTGCAGTATGCAGGGTAGGGGACATTCCTTTTCCAATTCCTCCACCGTGATCCGCACGCCTGTGTTCGGAACCCGATCGCTTCCGCCGCCTCGCTGATACCCAGCATGGAGACTCCTTCCCGTGTGATGAAGGCTTTCTCCCGTAAGTTCTGGATCGAGTACACACGACCATAGAACTTGGCGATCATACGGAGGCAGCTAGGACCACAGTCCATAGAATCCAATTGCTGATAATGTGGAAACGATCTTAGCATAAATTAAAACATTAGGATATAGACATGATTTAGTTCTTAGTTCTTATTTCTTATGTTTTATCAGCATAATCACCGGATTGGACTCTTCATCCAATTTAGCCGCAATCTCTTTCAGTTTGCCCTTCAGTACTCCTTTCCCGTAAGCCTCGGCAAGTTCGTGGGCTTGCAATGACTGTCCGATTACGAATTCCGGATCTAAAGGTCTCGACGTCATATCCACTTCTCTTTTGCTGGTATAATCACCATTGTATATTTTAGGTATGAATAATGAACTTTCCAGTCTATCGTACATCAATCCGGAAGTTGGAAACCCTCTCCCTGTTTCAAAATTAAATTCCGCTTTCAACAGGCTCATGAAATAATAACGGTCGGTAAAAACGGTTGGTATAAGAAATACTTCAGGAGGATCCATGGAGTGTATGGAGGGGGTTCTTACGATAAGGGGGATTGTCGTATTAGCATCCGGCAAATAGTGGTATATGGTATCGGATGATGTCTCCATAAGTACCCAATTGGTATGATCTGGAACTATTTGATACATGGCGGTTGGTACTGGAGCGGCCCAGTTCTCCCAGTTTTCCCCATCTCTTGCGACCGGGCTTTTAACTTCATCAAAAGGAATTGATATTTTCCGGGTGATACTTCCATCCTGCTTGGAAAAGATTAAATAATATGGAGGTATGGCGTTTGACGGGTTTTCCAGACTATTATCTGGTACATAAGAGATCAAATTATCCCGGTCGTAATTAAATGTATTTATATGAGATTCCGTACCTTCGGCTTTGAAACTCCTTTTAAAATTTCCGTATAGATCATATACAGAGATTTTACTTCCGGTATAGGCTATAACAAATATTTCCTTGTTTGCTTCATCCAGAACAACCTCCGTAATACCTACATATTCCTCGCCACCTTGCCCTTTCCTGTTTATCTTCTTCAAGGCTTTGCCGGTTTTTCTGTCAAAAACAAACAAATTCCCGTCGTTGGCCCAGTTGGTTATTAATATAACTTCTGCACCAATGGCCATTACTTTGCCTTGGGTAACAAACTCATCATTTGTTTCCAACGGGATGTATTCCACATCCATGAAATCCTGTAGTGTCAATTCCTTTTCAGGATAATTCTTTGTAACATCAACTGTGATGAGTTCATTTGTTGATTGTTTATCTTTTCCACATCCCGCTAACGCAAAGAGAAGGATCGCTGAAATTGTGATTATCCATTTCATTATTCTTACGATTTAAGGTTAAACACTTAGGGCGATACATTCGCTCAATCATGCCTAATTACAAAAATAGGTTATTTTTTCTCGATATCTCTTCTTTTTGCTCAAAACTTATAGCGGTGAATGGAATTCTATCCGTTATTTACATAATTTAGGCAAAGGCTTAGCAATGGATGTTGTTTCCTCTCGCTATCTTGCTATCTTGTGGGTCACTTATCAAAAGGTCGAATAGTTCGTTTATTTCCGGGTCGTTGATTCCCAGATCATCCTTTTCGGACTCCAGATGCCAGCTGACCCATGTTTGTCCTTCCAACTTATCCAGTCTTCGCTATCTAAAAAAGCGATATACTCACCTTGGGCAATCTCCAAACCTGGGTTACGGGCAGCGGACGCTCCCTCGTTCTCTTGATGAATCACCTTGATACGATCCTCTTTCTTAGCGTATTCGTCAGCGATCTTTCTGGATAAGTCGGTCGAGCCATCATCCACCAAGACAATCTCCAAGTGCAGATCGCCTTGGTACATCAAGGAATCTATGCATGTGGTCAAATATTTTTTGCTTCTTGGAAGGCCCTTGTATAATCACCGTTACCGGCTATCAGCAAACGACTATTAGGATGAGCTTCTAAGACCATATGGAACGCTTGATCAAAGAACTCACACCCTTTATTTCGTCAATCCGATCGGCAAAAAAAAATAATTGTTTCTCAATTTTTGTATTATAAGAGACAGCCTCCATTGGATTCATAACCATTAGGGATTGGTTTGTTTTTTGTGTTTTATTAACATGATTACCGGATTGGATTCTTCATCTAAACTTGCGGCAATTTCTTTTAATCGTCTCTTCAACTTCCCTTTTCATAATCCTCAATGAGCTGGGAAGCCTCGATACTTTGCCAAGATGCGATTTTATCGTCTACAGGAAGTGATTTCATATTCACCGCTCTTTTCTCAGAATAATCGTTGTTATATACAATATATTCAAAAATAGCCTTTTCTTGTTTGTCATATAATAAGTCTGTAGTGGGAAATCCCTCATGTGTCTCGAAGTTATATTCTTTTTAACCGTTTCCATAAAATAATAGCGGTTAGTAAGAATCCCTAGGAAGAGGAATACTTCCGGATTCATGGATTGTACGGATGGGGTCCTTGCTATAATCGGTATCATTTTATGGTCTGATTGGTACTTATATACTGTATCGGATGATTGTTCTACAAGTACCCAACAATCAAAATAGGGAATTATAGGATTATAGTTATCAGGGATCACGTTGTAATATATATCCTTTGCTTTATCAGAATAGTTTACAGCCATTGATATTTTTTCTTTAAATGGAATCTGGATTTGTTTGGTTGTTCCATCCTGTTTAGATATAATAGTAAAAGCAGGCTTGTCTGTTACCCAATAATTATTAGTTATTAAACTTGTTTGGTTGAAATTGTATAAATGAAAGAAATAGAGTTCATCACCTCGTTTAAGGCTTCTTTTAAAATTCCCATCTAAATCATATACTGATATTTTCCTTGAAAAATGATCGAGTACAAATATTTCATTTTGTTTTTCATCAAGCACAATTCTTTGGATGAACGTATATTCTTCTCCACCTTGCCCTTCTCTATTTATTTTTTTTAATCCTTTTCCCGTTTTTCTGTCATAGATAAAGATATCTCCATCTCTGATTCGGTTTCTGGCAAGAATAATATCCTTTCCGATTGCTAGGACAAGACCTTGGCAAATAAAATCGTCCTTTGTTTCCAAAGGAATATATTCGACATCCATAAAATCTTGAAGAATTAGTTCTTTTTTAGGGTAACTTACCGTAACATCAACAGTGATAAGCTCATTTGTCGATTGCTTATCTTTTCCACATCCCGCTAACGCAAAGAGGAGGATCGCTGGTATTGTGATTATCCATTTCATTATTCTTCCGATTTAAGGTTAAACACTTGGAGCGATACGTTCGCTCAATCATGCCTAGTTACAAAACTAGGTTATTTTTTCTCGTGATCTCTTCTTTTTGCTCAAAACTTATAGCGGTGAATGGAATTCTATCCATTATTTACATAATTTCGGCACAGTCTTAGCAATGGATGTTGTTCACCCTCGCTATCGTGTGGGTCACTTATCAAAAGGTCGAATAGTTCGCTTATTTCCGGATCGTTGATTCCCGGATCATCCTTTTCGGACTCCAGATGCCAGCTGACCCATGTTTGTCCTTCCAGCTTATCCTGATCATTCTCTAGCTCATAATGCAATGTGGGAAGGTGGAAAACGACTATAGTCGCCTGTTGGAAATATTTCCTGTCGGTGGTTATCACCCAATCAACGGGTACATCCTCTATTTTCAACTGTAGATCTTCCCCATTTATCGTGTTGAATACGAGCATCACTTTTTTACCAGCTTTATTTGGCAATCTACGCCTGCTACCCAATCAGACACACGCCAATCCGTATATTCTTTCAGCCGGCTTCTGCCTTGTAGTAATAATTTCTGCATCTTTGTATAGATTCCGGAATCATTTGCCCGCAATCCCTCCAAAATCGATCCAGATAATGTTTGTGTACTATGTATGAGGAATCTTTTATGTTGGGAAGTAGTGTGAATGCCTTAGAATAAAGCCTGAGGATGTTTACATACCACCAGCTTCTCAAGTCAACGCTCGTCTTAGAGGAAACAAATTGATCAGAGAATTTAATCAATCCCTCAGTAACTTGAAATAATGATTTCAGCCTTCGGGCTAGGCTTGTCGTATGCATGACCGATTCTTCGTTCTGGCGGTAATAATAAAACTCAATGTTGGTGATAACCATCCTCTCCGCTTGGCAAAGGACGATGGGACACCATAACTCATCCTCATGCATGATGCCTTCCTCAAAACGAGCCTGTATTTTATGCAGATATTTCCTATTGTATATGTATTTGAAGGGCATGGGCAAATAGAAACAAGTTTTGACTAATTCTATGAAACTTTCTTTACCGGAAAGCAATTCTTTTATAGATCCGTTGGAAATACATTTAAAAGGTTTATCCATACTTCCGTCTTGATGACATAGCCACATATTTCCCATCACGACATCGGCATGATGTTTCACCGCCTCATCATATAAAAGAGATAATGATTCATCTTTAATCCAGTCATCACTATCTAAAAAAGCGATGTACTCTTCCGTGGCAATATCCAAACCAACGTTGCGGGCTGCGGATGCTCCCCCGTTCTCTTGATGAATCACTTTGATACGCTCCTCTTTTTTAGCGTATTCATCAGCAATTTCCCCTGACAAATCAGTCGAGCCATCATTAACCAATATAATCTCAACGCTTTGTATCGTTTGTTTGACAACAGATAAAATGCACTTTTCTAAGTATTTCTCAACATTATATACCGGTATAATAATAGATATATATGGAACTGACATTTGCCGTAAACTCTTTTCTTGCACTCTCTGCATTCTTAAGATCTTCCAGCTGTTTCTGAATCTGTCTGTTCTGCTGATCCAGACGAAAAAGCAATGGCCTTAATTCTTCGTAGCATACATGCTCCAGAGGATGTTCCAGATCAATCCGGTTGATAGGCTCTATCAGCTTTCTGGTCTGTTTCTGCACAAGAAAAAGTTCAATTATAAGGATCACGCATACCAGTCCGCCAAGCAGAAGAGAGCTGGTTAACATTGTTACCAGAAGACTGTCTGTAGTCCTGGCTACTCGCAGAACCTGATCATCCTTTAATTTTACAGCATAGTAAAATGTCTGTTTGATAAGGTGTCTGAATAGCGAACCATCTCGCCGGATCCCTGCTTCTCAGCTTCAATAAATTCCGGTCTGTTACTGTGATTTTCCATTTCTTCCGGATTCTCAATACTGTCAAACAACACCTGACCATCTTTTCCCAGAAGAGTGATCCTGCTGCTGGTGGCGTCTCCGACCCTGTCTGAGAGAAAAAACGTCTCCGTCTTCTTCCAGACCTGTTTTAATATATGCGGCTTCATCTCTGACACCCTGTTTCAT
>ENA-OQEB01000392-OQEB01000392.1-human-gut-metagenome-genome-assembly--contig:-NODE-392-length-18569-cov-2.279037_pt1 | contig 18569 bp, 20 predicted proteins | sample MGYA00242787_ERZ504619 | MGnify/ENA primary metagenome ERZ504619 (study PRJEB26092, sample SAMD00036317) | human gut metagenome | host: Homo sapiens | study: EMG produced TPA metagenomics assembly of... | reverse complement strand
TATCCTGTATTCGTTATATTGTTATAAACGGCCGATCAAGATATTGGCGGATAAATCCAGTTCATTATCGCAAGTAAGATCAAGGCGATAAAGGGCGTTCCGCTGGTGGACGTGACGGATAACAACTTCTTGCCCATCGACAGAATGTAAAGCTCTTTATGGATAAGACGTTATCTCTGATTTTCTTGGTGCTCTTATCTCCCCTGTTCCTGTATATCGCTTGGCGGGTGAAGCGGGATTCCCCCGGCCCGGTGTTTTTCAGTCAGGAACGGATCGGATACATGGGCGAGCCTTTCATGATCTATAAGTTCCGTACGATGTACACGAACGCCGAGGAGGAAGGCCCGTTGCTCTCTTCCGAGGACGATTCCCCGTATCACTCCCTTCGGACGGGTGATGCGGAAATACCGCTTGGACGAGTTACCGCAGTTCTGGAACGTGCTGAAAGGGGATATGTCGCTAGTTGGCCCCCGTCCGGAACGTAAATATTTCATCGAGCGGATCGTGAGGAAAGCCCCCTTCTACTATCTGCTGCATAATGTACGTCCGGGAATCACCTCGTTGGGTATGGTGAAATATGGATATGCCGGCAGCGTGGATGAGATGATCGAGCGCTTGGAATATGATATATTATACTATGAGAATATGTCCTTGATTCTGGACATAACGATTCTCATTTATACAGTTAAAACAGTGTTTACAGGTAAAGGTATTTAAAATGGCTAACGAAGGGTTATTCTATAAATTGTTGTTATGGCGGGAAAAGCGCATCAAGGAGAAGCATTTTATCCTTATTATCAGCTTTATCGTGGGAATTTGCACAGCTGCGGCCGCTATCATATTGAAACAATTGATCCATTTCATACAACATGTATTGACGGGTAATTTCAGTGCTGACGGCGTGAACTATCTCTATTTGCTTTATCCGGTGATCGGTATCTTGTTGGCCGGCTTGTTCGTGAAATATATCGTGCGTGACGATATCGGCCATGGGGTGACGAAGATCTTGTATGCCATCTCGCAACGAAAGAGCCGTATCAACCGCATAATACATGGACGTCTATCGTAGCCAGTTCCGTGACGATCGGCTTTGGTGGATCGGTCGGGGCGGAGGCTCCTATCGTATTGACAGGGGCGGCTATCGGTTCTAATCTGGGACGGGTGTTCAGGATGGAGCAGAAGACGTTGATGTTGCTCGTGGGATGTGGTGCCGCCGGAGCGATCGCCGGTATCTTCAAGGCGCCTATCGCCGGTTGGTGTTCGTGATTGAGGTATTGATGCTGGACCTTACGATGACTTCCGTGCTTCCTTTGCTGATCTCGTCGGTTGACGGCGGCTACGATGTCTTATATCTTTACCGGCACCGAGGCCATGTTTAAGTTCTCTCAGACCGAGGCATTCGAGATCGAGCGTATTCCTTACGTGCTCTTGCTGGGTGTTTTTTGCGGATTGGTATCCCTTTATTTTACCCGTGTGATGAACAAGGTGGAAGGGATGTACCGGAAGTTGGGTACGTATTGGAAGAAGTTCATGTTGGGCGGCGTGATGCTGAGTATCTTGATATTCCTGTTCCCCCCACTATATGGTGAGGGCTATGATACGATCGGCTCGTTGCTGAACGGGCAGTTCTCGCATATCATGGACAAGAGTTTGTTTTACGATCTGAACGATACGTATTTCGGGGTCTTGATCTTCTTGACCTTGATCTTGCTTACGAAGGTATTCGCTTCCAGCGCCACGAATGCCGGAGGGGGTTGCGGTGGTATCTTCGCTCCTAGTTTGTATCTGGGCTGTATCGCCGGTTTTATCTTTGCGCATACGTCTAATTATTTCCCGTTCACGATGTATATCTCAGAGAAGAATTTCGCTTTGCTGGGTATGGCGGGCATTATGTCCGGGGTGATGCACGCTCCTTTGACCGGGGTTTTCTTGATTGCCGAGCTGACGGGTGGGTATGATTTGTTCCTCCCCTTGATGATCGTCTCGATCAGTTCCTATATCACGATCCTTATGTTCGAGCCTCATAGCATCTACTCCATGCGTTTGGCGCAGAAAGGCGAGTTGCTGACGCACCATAAGGATAGGGCGGTGCTTACCTTGCTACGGGCGGATAGCGTGATCGAGAAAGATTTCCAGATGGTGTCTCCGGAGATGACGTTGGGCGATATGGTAAAGGTTATTTCCCGAAGCGGGCGTAACACCTTCCCTGTTGTGGACGAGCGGGGCGTGTTGCTGGGTATCGTCTTGCTGGATAATATCCGGAATATCATGTTCCGTCCGGAGTTGTATAATCGTTTCCATGTATCGAAGTTCATGGTTTCCGCCCCGGCCAAGATCGTAATCAACACGCCGATGGATCAGATCATGCAGACGTTTGACGATACGAAAGCGTGGAATCTTCCGGTGGTCGATGAGAATGGCCATTATATCGGCTTTATGTCGAAATCGAAGATATTTAATTCCTATCGGGAGGTATTGGTCGATAACTTTTCCGGGGACTAACTTGTTAAAAACAGATCCAATTTATTGTACATGAAGAAAGAGGATTTACGAATCGTATATATGGGCACTCCCGATTTTGCCGTGGAGAGCCTGCGTGCCTTGGTAGAAGGTGGATATAATGTGGTAGGTGTCATTACGATGCCGGATAAGCCGATGGGCCGTCATGGTAGCGTGCTTCAACCGAGTGCCGTGAAGCAATATGCCGTATCGGTGGGTCTTCCGTCTTACAGCCAGAGAAGTTGAAGGATGAGGCGTTTTTGGAGGAACTGCGTGCCTTGCGGGCGGATTTGCAGATCGTGGTGGCGTTTCGTATGCTGCCGGAGGTGGTCTGGAATATGCCCCGTCTGGGAACTTTTAATCTGCATGCCTCCTGCTTCCGCAATACCGGGGTGCCGCTCCGATCAACTGGGCGGTTATCAATGGTGATACGGAGACCGGCGTGACTACTTTCTTTCTTACGCATGAGATCGATACGGGTAAGATCATCCGTCAGAGACATCTGCCGATCGCTGATACCGACGATGTAGAAACCGTTCACGATGCCTTGATGGTGATGGGGGCGGGGTTGGTTACCGAGACCGTGGACTTACTGTTGGATGGAAAAACAGACGCTATTCCCCAAGAGGAATTCTATAAGGATGCCGCCGAGTTGCGTCCGGCCCCGAAGATATTCAAGGATACCTGTCATATCGACTGGAACCAGCCGGTGAAGAATATCTATGATTTCGTCCGTGGGCTTTCTCCTTATCCTGCTGCTTGGACGGAATTGATCTCTGAGGATGGCAAACGTCTGGCTTTAAAGATTTACCAGGCAGAGAAACGTCCGGCGGAGCATAACTTCCCGGTCGGCTCTATCCATACGGATCATAAATCGTATATCGACGTGGCCGTGAAGGACGGTTTTCTTCGCTTGCGTTCCTTGCAACTTGCCGGAAAGAAACGGATGAATATAACGGACTTCCTGAATGGTTTCAAGCAAATCGCGGAATATACGGTTGGCTGATGAACGGGACGAGACGTATCATATACATTACGTTAGGAACGTTTTTTCTCATATTGGGAGCGATCGGTATCTTTGTCCCTTTGCTCCCGACCACTCCTTTTTGGTTACTGACTTGTTGGTTTTATGTCCGTAGCTCGGAGAAGCTTTATAACCGGGTGATGAGCAATCGTTATTTCGGGCCGCATATTAAGGGCTTTGTGGAAGATAAGGCTATTCCTTTGCGTTCCAAGATTATCACGATCGCTATCATGTGGCTATCTACGATCATTACTTCCCTTTTGCTAGTCGGCTATTGGTGGGTGAAAGCTTTGTTAGGGCTTATCAGTATCGGGGTCTCATGGCATATCCTCTCTTATCCTACTAAAAAGAATGAGATAACCTGTTCATCCATAGGATTACTGGGGTTATCCCTCTTTTATCGCTTTCTATCGTAGCCTTACTACTTTATCGGTCTTCTTTCAAGGCCTCTTCTAAGCTGATTCCTAGAGCTTCAGCTACTCCCTTACCGTAAGCAGGGTCTGCCTTGTAGCAATTGCGTACGTGGCGTTGCTTGATGAACAGTTGGGCGTTACCCATCGCACGGGCGGTATTTCCGAATAACAACTGTTGCTCTTCCGGCGGCATCAAACGGAATAAGGCACCCGGTTGGCTGTAGTAATCATCATCGTACTCACGCTCGTTGTAATTATAAACATCCCCGTGTACTTTCAAAGGCGGTTCCTTCTTCTCGGGAGAGTCTTTCCATTCGCCGAAGCTGTTAGGTTCGTAACCCTTTGCGGCTCCATAGTTTCCGTCTACACGCATCGCTCCGTCACGGTGATAGGCATGGAACGGACAACGGGGCTTGTTCACCGGGATCTGCTCTAGGTTCACGCCAAGGCGGTAACGCTGGGCGTCGCCATAAGAGAATAGACGACCTTGTAACATCTTGTCTGGGGAGAAGCCGATGCCTTCGACAGTATTCATCGGGTTGAATGCGGCTTGCTCCACGTCTTGGAAATAATTCTCCGGATTACGGTTCAACTCGAGGATACCGACATCCATTAACGGGAAGTCCTTATGCGGCCATACTTTCGTGAGGTCGAACGGGTTGATCGGATAGGTCTCGGCCTGCTCCTCAGTCATCAATTGGATCTGGAATTTCCATTTCGGGAAGTCCCCACGCTCGATACTCTCGAACAAATCACGCTGATGGGATTCACGATCCTTGGCGATGATCGCAGCCGCTTCCTCGTCACTCAAGTTCTTGATACCTTGCAGGGTTCTGAGATGGAACTTCACCCAGATACGTTCGTTCTTATTGTTGATAAAACTGTACGTATGGCTACCGAAACCATGCATATGTCGATAAGAGTAAGGAATGCCGCGAGAACTCATCGTAATCGTTACTTGATGCAGGGCCTCGGGAAGCAAAGTCCAGAAATCCCAGTTGTTATCCTCGCTTCGTAGATTCGTTTTCGGGTCACGTTTGACCGCATGATTCAAGTCCGGGAACTTTAGGGGATCACGCAAGAAGAATACGGGGGTGTTGTTACCTACCAAGTCCCAGTTACCCTCCTCTGTGTAGAATTTCATGGCGAATCCACGGATATCACGCTCTGCGTCGGCTGCTCCACGCTCTCCGGCTACGGTGGAGAAACGGACAAAGCAGTCAGTTTTCTTGCCTACCTCGCTGAAAATAGCCGCTTTCGTATACTTTGTGATATCATGTGTAACGGTAAAGGTACCGAATGCGCCGGAACCTTTGGCGTGCATGCGTCTTTCTGGGATCACTTCACGGTCGAAGTGCGCTAGCTTCTCAATGAACCAAGGGTCTTGTAATACCATCGGGCCACGTGGCCCCACTGTTTGTACGTTCTGATTGTCCGCAACAGGGCGCCCGTTGGCGGCAGTTAGTTTTTTGTCTTCCATAACTTTAGTTTTTATGTCGCAATAAAGAATTTTAGATAAAGTAATCTTTAAATAAAACTGTTTAGAAACAACAATTGTTTTTAACTTCTTGACAAAAATAAGATGTTGTTAGACAGTTGTCAAATAGTTAATATCTATAAATATATAGACGGGTAGTAGAAACTCAGTGGGGATAGCGCATGAGTTATAAAAGTATCTTAGTTTCATCGCCCCATACACCTAAGATACTTCGCCAATGAACTTAGGATACTTTCTCGATGAAACTAAGATACCTTGTTTAAAAGGTATGGATACAAAAAAGCGATTGTCTGGCAAGATGCCAAGCAACCGCGGTATGGTTTGAAAAAATCAAATGTTCACCTTCCCGGTAAAATGGGGTGTTACTTATTTATTGTAACCCCATTTTGTTAACTCCGACTGACCGATAGCAGCGAGTGATCTCAAGCAGCTATCCAAAAAATGTCTAATAAAACTTTTCATAGCTCATTTTCTTTTTAATTAATAAATCTGTGCCTTTCGACACGTTCTAAATCTCACATAACTTTTGAAGTCCGAGTAACGAATGAATTGAAAACCTAAACCTTTAACCTTTTAACCTATTACTAACCTAATCCCGGACTTCTGATAACCTTAACCTAAACCTTCCTCTTTTTCATCGTGAGGTTTACCACATGCGGTAAACCCAAATTGTCCAAGGTTGAAACCCTAGCAAATCGATGTAACGTTTAAACAATCTCTTTACCATATTTGCTTTACAATTATGTTTTACGACACAAATATACGGCGTTATTCCATACGTGGTATGTTTTATAGCATGTTTTTTGCGGATTCCTATGTTTTCTTGATCTATGATAAAAAAAGCGGGAATCAGATTCATATAATGATAGTATTTGAACGTTTGGCATGTCTATTGTGTTACCATGCCATTGAGTTTCTATTTCTATTTGCTACATTTGCGGAGCTAAATGTAAGATAATGTAATATATATGAGTAGAAAAGAGGAGTACAAAGAGAAGAATCTATTGTATTTGGACGAGATCGCTTCGGAAGAGGGAACCCGGACATTACCGTGCGGTATATTATATAAGGTAATACAAGCGGGTACAGGCAAAGTCTCTCCTAATCGGGAAAGCGTCGTTTCCGTACATTATAAAGGAACGTTGATTAACGGAAGGGAATTTGATAACTCATGGAAACGGGGTTGCCCGGAAGCCTTTCGCTTGAACCAAGTGATTGAAGGCTGGCAATTGGCTCTTCAAGAAATGCGGGTAGGGGATAGATGGATAATCTATATCCCTTACAATTTTGGTTATGGTAATCGTGCCTCGGCTCCGATCCCTGCTTTCTCCACATTAATATTTGAGGTAGAGTTGTTGGGAATCGCCTAATTCCAATCATAGAATATATAATATGTATCCGAAGGGAGTAAAAAAGAATAACCATGGGTTTAGCCATGGCTATTCTCTTTTTGCCTCATTAGAGGATTGGAAACTTTCTATTGTTTAGGCGTATCATCCGTCTTCTTTCCTTTATCCAGCCATTTCTCTTGGATGGTCTGCATCAGTTCATAGAAGTTAGGGATGAACATCGTGGCGAATATCGTATTGATAGCATACCGAATACTACCGCCGCACCTAAGGATATACGGCTGGCCGCTCCCGCTCCGGTAGCGAAAAGCAAAGGCATGACACCCAATACAAAGGCGAACGAGGTCATCAGGATCGGACGTAAACGAACGTGTCCGGCTTCCAAGGCGGAATCCCGTATCGGATTACCTTCCTTTCGGAAATCCCGGGCGAACTCTACGATCAAGATACCATTCTTGGCGGACAAGGCGATCAATAAGATAATACCGATCTGTATATACGCTTACCGGAACCCCCATCACCCAGCAGCGATAATAGCTCCCAACAAGGCGATCGGCAAACCCATGATAGCCGCCAACGGACTTGTCCAGCTCTCATATTGAGCCGAGAGAACCAAGAAAGCGACTAGCAACGCCATGGCGAAAATAATCACCGTCGTAGATCCTGCTTTCGTCTCTTGATAAGCGACCGAGGTCCATTCATATCCAAAATTATCACCTAATTGCTCCTGTATCAGCTCCTCCATCGCTAGGATCGCTTCTCCGGAGCTATATTTCGGGTTGGCGATACAAGTAATAGCCGCCGATGAATACATATTATATAGGTTGATCTGGTCTAATCCCAATTGCTCGTCTAATTCGATAAAAGAGGAGAAGGGTACCATCTCTCCTTACTATTCGCCAGACTCAAACGGAGTACATCATCGATCACTTTCTGCGCCTCTCCGTTCGCCTCGATCTTAACTTGGTAAATACGTCCGAACTCCACGAAATCGTTCACGTACGCCGCTCCCATATAATAGCTGAGCGTGGAGAATACTTGATTCAACTGAAGACCGAGCATCTGCACCTTATCCCGGTCTATCTTCAGTAGATACTGCGGGGTATTGGCCTGATACATACAAGAAAGGTTCAGCAATTGCGGTTTCGAGCGGTAGCTGGCCAGCAATGTCTCCACGGCATGCTGCATCTCCGTCGGACCTAGGTTCTTACGATCCTCCAATTGCAGTTGCAAGCCGCCCGAAGCGCCCAACCCCGGGATAGCTGGCGGTACCATACCGAATACCTGCGCTTCTTGGATAGCCGATGCCTCCCGGTTGAAACGGTTGGTCACGGCCTCTGCCGTATGCTCCTTACCTTTACGTTCGTTCCAGTTCTTTAGGATCACGAAGAAGGTGGCCGTATTGGATTGCTCCCCTCCACCCATTACGGAGAATCCGCTAACGCTGATGAATGATTTCACCTCGGGGTACGTCTTTAGGATCTCGTCAATCTGCTTGGTGACCGCCTCCGTCCGGTTCAAGCTCGCCGCCGGGGGTAATTGGGATACGACTAGGAAATAGCCGTCATCCTCTTCGGGTATAAAGGTTGTCGGCCAACGCATAAACAAGATAACCGCTACCGCCGTGATGATACCGTAAACGATCATCGCCGCTCCCGGTCGTTTCAGCATCCGCTCCACGATCGAGTCGTACATCTTCTGAGTCTTTCCGTATACCTTATTGAATCCTTTGAAGAGGAAGAATTTCGGTTCTTCCGTATTCTTCTCCAAGAAAAGGGCGCAAAGCGAGGGCGTAAGCGTAAGCGAGTTAAATCCGCTTAATACGGTAGCGGCGGCGATTGTCAAGGCGAATTGCTTATAGAGCTGCCCGGAGATACCGCTGATAAACGTTGTCGGGATAAATACCGCCAATAATACCAATACCACGCCCACGATAGGCCCTACGATCTCATCCATGGCCTTCGATACCGCCTCATGGGCCGTATATTTCCCGGTATCGAGGAGCCGGGTGGAGTTCTCTACCACCACGATGGCGTCGTCTACCACCACCGCTATCGCCAGAATCAAGCCGAATAAGGTCAACGTATTAATGGAGAAGCCTAAAGCCGCCATGACCGCCAGTGTACCGATCAATGAGACCGGAATCGTAATGAACGGGATGACTACCGCCCGGAAATTCTGTAAGAATAAGAAGATGACCAAGACCACCAGCAAGGTTGTCTCCAAGAACGTGATAAGCACCTCATGGATGGAGGCGTCGATCACCTCGGTCGTATCCAAGGTCACTTTGTATTCCACGCCTTCGGGTAAGGAACTGCCTAATTCTTTCATCTTGGCCTTTACCACCTTCGATACATCCAAGGAGTTGGAGCCCGGCAACTGGTAGATCGCTATCGCCGCCGTCGGCTGTCCGCTTAATTTAGAGACCACGTTGTAAGAGGAGCTACCCAACTCTATGCGGGCGATATCCTTCAATCGCAGGATCTTACCACCTTGCCCGGTCTTAAGGACAATATTGCCGAACTCATCCGGTGTCGTCAACCGTCCTTTCACGGTCAAGGTATATTGATAGGGGTTATCCGCCCGTAGAATCGGTTGGCCTACGTAACCGGCGGATACTTGGGCGTTTTGCGTGGATATGGCTTGATAGACCATGTCCGGCGTCAAGTTACGGATACGCATCGCCTCCGGGTCTAGCCAGATACGCATGCTGTAGTTTCCGGCTCCCATCACCTGTACCGAGCCTACACCCGGCAGCCGGGTTAGCTGGTCTATCATATTTAAGGTGGCGTAATTACTTAAATACAACCCGTCGTAAATGGAATCCTTGGAACTTAGGGTAAGCATCATCACGATATTGGAGGATTGCTTGCGGGTGGTGATACCTTGTACGATCACGGGTTCCGGTAAGCTACTTTGGGCGATACTCACCCGGTTTTGCACCATGACGGTCGCCATGTCGATATCCGTTCCCACGGCGAAGGTGATCGTTAGGGAGTAAGCCCCCGAACTGGAGGAGTTTGAACTCATGTAAAGCATACCGTCCACGCCGTTTACCTGTTGCTCGATCGGTAAACCTACGGTCTGCGCTACGGTCTGTGCGTCCGCCCCGGGATAAACGGCGGATACCTGTACGGTAGGCGGCGTGATCTCCGGATACTGGGCGATCGGTAATATATTGAGGGTGACCAAACCCGCCACGACGATGATCAGAGCAAGTACGGTGGCGAATATCGGTCTGTTAATAAAGAACTTTACCATAGCTTGCTTATTTTATAGGTTTGATAGTCATGCCATCTCGTACCTTAAGCAGGGCGGAGGTGACATAGGAGTCTTTGGGGCTGATACCGGCGGTCACTTGGCGAAGCGTATCGTCTACCAATTGGCCCACCTCGATAGGACGGTATCGTACGACATTGGAGTCGTTCACGATATAAAGGTACTTCCCTAATTGGTCGGTACCGATCGAGGCGTCGCGAACCAAGACCGCATTCGGCTGCTCGGCATACGGCAGGGTGATGGTGACATATAAGCCACTCTTCAATACATGCTTCGGGTTATCCAGATTGGCACGTACGTTCAGGGTACCGGTCGATAGGTCGATATTGGGGGATAGATAATCCAGCCGGCCCGTATACGCATTGCCGCCATCCTTGCCTATGCTGACGAGGATCTCGGTCGGAAGCTTCACGGTGCTATCGTTGCGGGCGGCTTCCAGCATCATCTTCATGAACTGGTTATCCTCGATATTGAAATTGGCGAACATCAAGTCGTCCTTGTATAAGGTGGCCAAGGTAACCGGCTGGACGGCTCCGTTGATGTAATTACCTATATCGTAGCTGGCCCGGGTAACCGCACCGTCGAAAGGCGCACGGATATAGCAATAGCTCAAGTTGGTCCGTGCGGTATTCAACTCCGCCTCGGCATTCTTCACGCAGCCTCAGACTCCGATACGGTAGCCTCCGCTTGGATCACTTGTATCTGGCTTACGGCGCCGCTCTTAGCCGCCTCCTTCATACGCTCGTAGTTACTGCGTGCATATTCCAGCTGGGCTTTGGAGGTCTTTACGGAAGCCTCGGCTTGGGTGACGTTATCTTGATAGGTGTCCGGTTCGATCACGAAGATAAGATCGCCCTTCTTCACCCGGCTTCCGGCCTTGAGGTAAGAGGTACGCAAGTATCCGTTGACACGTGCGACCAAGTCTACTTTCAGTTGTGAACTAAGGTATCCGGGGTATTCTTTAGTCAAGGTAATGTCCCTCACGATCGGCGTGGATACGCTTATGGAGGCACGGGCGTTTCCATCGGCTTGCTTTTCCCCTTGCAAGACGCCAGTAATAAGGCGGAGGCTCCGATAATCCCTATGTAAACAAATGTCTTCATATCTTTTGTCTTTAATGATTATTTATATTAATTGTTTGAGTGGGCTTTTGTTCGATCGGATCGAACGGCTACATAGGATTCCATCCTCCGCCCAATGACTGATAAAGCTGTATCAAGTTCAGTAGTGAGCTACCTTGAGCCTGTGTCAATTGGTTCTGGTAGGTGAGGAGGGAGCGTTGCGCGTCCAGTACGTTTTGGAAAGGCGTAAGGCCCTGCTTATAGAGGTCAAGGGAAAGATCCAAGGTCTGTTTTCCTTGGTTTACCACTTCCCGGAGGGCTACGATCTGCTTGATCGAGTTCTTGTACGAGCTCATGGCGTTATCCACTTCCTGTACGGAGGTAAGCACGGTCTGGTTGAATTGCCGGATCGACTCGTCCAACTGGCTTTCGCCAACCGGGTAGCCTGTATCTTCTGGGTGCCTTGGAAGAAGTTCCACGTAAGGGTAGGGGCGATCTCATAGGTCAAGCTATTATGATTCGCCAGCTTGTCGAAGTCGTGGGAGGCGAAACCGATCGACCTTTCACGAATACTTCGGCCACCAATCGGACTTAGAGGCCCCGAGCGAGGCGGCAAGCGCATTGACCTGCCGTTCTGCCGCACGTACATCCGGACGGCGTAGCAACAGGTTTGCCGGCAACCTACACCGACCGGCTCGATATATTCCGGCAAGGAAGCGTCTGTCTCCATGATCTTTTGTAGATCGGAAGGGTACAGGCCTAACAGGATCGCCAAGGAGTTTGCGTATTGGATGATACCGGCTCCAGCATCGGTAGGGAGGCTTTCGTGCTGTAGTATACGGATTGCGCCTGCGCTACATCCAGTTTGGAGACTAGCCCGGTCTCATACCGTTTCTGGGTGATCTGTACGACCGTCTGTTGGGAGCGGCAGTTCTGTTGCGCTACCTTTACCTCTTGTTGCAGTTCCCTCATATTGATGTATGAGGAGGCTACTTGAGCGCAAAGGGAGACCATGGCGGCGTTGTATTCCTCTTTCGAGGCGGCGAAATTCTCTTTCTCCGCTTTCACCCGGTTCCGGATACTCCCGAATACGTCCACCTCCCAGTTCATATCTACGGTAGCGCTGGAATATTGGGTGATCGCCTTGGGTACCTGATTGATATTGCCGCTACTTTGTTGCCGTGTCCATCCGGCGGAAAGCCTAGGGTGGGCGAGTAGCTTCCTTGTGCCGACCGCAGGTTGGCTTTTGCCATGGCGATCCTGTCCATCGCCATTTGCACGGAATAGTTTTGTTTCACGGCTACTTCTATCAGCGAGTCCAGTAACGGGTCCTTAAAATTTCTCCACCAATTATCTTCTACGGGAAGTGTCTGCTGGAAATCACTCCCTTCCTCAGACCATGACCCGGGTAGGGCACGGTCTAAATACGTATGCTCTGTCTGCGCCATTACCCCGATCGGTACCAGCAAGCACAACAAAGCATAACATGTCAGGCGTAAATGTTTGTGCATAAATATATATGTTTAGATTTAGCTTTTAGCAAAACAGTTAAGGGTGGGAAATGTTTGTATCTTTGTCTATTTATATATCCCAAAAACTGAAATATATGGATATCTTATTGGTTATACTAGGCGTTATCTGTTTGTTGGTGGGATTGGCGGGGTGTTTTTTGCCGATCTTGCCGGGGCCGCCGGTAGCGTATTTGGCTTTGTGGCTGTTGCATTTTACGGGTTATGCGGAATTTACGGTTACGGAGTTGGTCGTGTGGGGATTGCTGGTCGTGTTGGTACAGGCGATGGACTATGTTACGCCATGCTGGGGACTAAGTATAGCGGAGGGTCCAAGTGGGGAAATTGGGGATGTGCCGTGGGAACCGTGGTCGGCATATTCGTGTTTCCGCCTTGGGGAATCTTGCTGGGTCCTTTCGTGGGGGCTTTCGTTGGGGAACTTTTGGGAGGCAAGGCGTCCGGAGATGCGTTGAAGGCTAGTTTCGGGGCGTTCGCGGGTTTTTTATTGAGTGTCGTGCTGAAGGTTACCCTTTGCGGCTATTTTATTTATAGCTTTGTGAGAGGGATAATTAATTGAAGATGGTAATTAATAATGTGAGATATGTTTGAGAAAATAGTAGTGGTAGATTCTACCGGGTTGAATACATGGGGAGTGGAGCGTTTGAAGGAGCTGGAAAAGAGGTTGTTTTTTATACCGGCATTCCGGAAACGGATGAGGAGATTGTGAACCGGATCGGGGACGCAGATTGCGTACTCGTCTCTTATAATACACAGATCCGGAGGAACGTGATCGAGGCTTGCCCGAATATCAAATACATCGGGATGTGCTGTACCCTCTATAGCGAGTCTAGCGCGAATGTGGATATAGCCGCCGCACGTGAGCGGGGGATAACGGTCTTGGGCATCCGCGACTATGGCGATGAGGGAGTCGTGGAGTATGTCATTAGCGAGCTGGTCCGTTTGTTGCATGGTTTCGGCGGGAAACAGTGGAGACATAAGGCGTATGAGCTGGGCGGGCAAAAAGTAGGCATCGTGGGATTGGGCCGCACCGGGAGAATGATCGCTGACGCTCTTCGTTTCTTGGGGGCTGAGGTCTATTATTTCAGCCGTACCCGTAAGCCGGATGCCGAGGCCGCCGGTATCGCTTACCTGCCTTTGCGGGAGTTGCTGCCGGAGGTGGATATTTTATGTACTTGCTTGCCTCGTAATACGATTCTTCTGGGGGCGGATGAGTTTCGTTTGTTCGGTAATCTGAAGATATTGATCAATACGTCGGTAGGGCCTACTTTCCGTGTCCCGGATTTACAACGTTGGCTTAGCGCCCATAAGCGGAATTTCTTCTTATGCGATGAGGTCGGTATTGGGAATTATGCGGATACCTTGACGCAATTCGATAATGTCATATATACCCCGAAAGTCTCCGGCCACTCGGAGCAATGTATGGAGCGATTGTCGCAAAAGGTAATAGCGAATATCGAAAGCTATCTAAATTGACATGACCCTGTGTCAAAACTCTTGGTGGTCTATCTTTTAGACGCAGATGACGCGGATGACACGGATTTATTTTATTCTTATCCGTGTTATCCGCGTCATCCGCATCAAACTTATCTGTTCTCTTTCTCGATCTGCTCCTGAACGATAGCGTCTACGACAGCTACGGTAGTCAGGTTCACGATATCACGGGTAGAGCTTTCTACGTCGGTGAAGTGGATCGGTTTGTTCAATCCCATCTGGATCGGGCCGATCGTCTCGGTGATACCCAGCGTATCCAATAGCTTGTACGCGCTGTTGGCGGAGCTTAGGTTCGGGAAGATCAAGGTATTCACGTCTTGCCCTTTCAGCTTGTTGAACGGATACATATCGTCGCGCAGCTTCTTGTCGAGGGCGAAGTTTACTTGCATCTCTCCGTCTACTACCATGTCTGGGTATGTCTTATGCAAGAAGTCGATCGCCTCGTGTACTTTCAGCGGACTGCCCTGCTTGTCGGAACCGAAGTTCGAGTAAGACAACATCGCCATAACCGGCTCGTGAGCGAAGAACTTCACGGCGTCGTGCGTCAGGCGGGCGATATCGATCAATACCTCGGCCGACGGGTGGCGGTTGATCAGCGTATCGGCCATAAAGAACGTACCCTTCTTGCACGTCAGGATGTTCAAGGCGCCGAAATGTTTGTAACTCGGGCGGATGCCGATGATCTGCTCCGCCATCTTGGTAACCTCCGAGTAGCGGCTGTATACACCCGTCACGAAAGCGTCGGCGTCGCCGGTAGCCACCATCATCATACCAAAGGCGTTACGGTCTACCATTTTCTCGCAAGCCTCTGAGTAAGTCACGCCCTCTCGCGCCTTCTTGTCGGTAAGGATACGGGCGTAGCGGTGGCGGCGTTCCGTCTCGCGGTCGTGGCGGAGGTTGACGATCTCGATACCGTCCAGACTGATATTCTCCTCGGCGGCGATCTTGGCCAGACGCTCCTCGTTACCCAGCAAGATCGGGAAACAGATACCTTCCGCTTTCGCCTCGGCGGCGCTTTCAGCATATTCACGTGGTTCGCCTCGCGAATACCACCCGTTTCGGGTTCGCTTTCGCCATATCGGTGAACGAGCGCAAGAGTTTATTATCGTACCCCATCATCTCACGCAAATGGTTGGCGTAGCCCTCCCAGTCGGTGATCGTCTTGCGAGACACGCCCGAGTCGATAGCGGCTTTCGCCACGGCGCAAGATACACGGGTCAGCAAACGGGGATCGAGCGCTTTCGGAAGGATATAGTCGCGTCCGAAAGTGGTTCGTTTCAGCTTATAGGCGGCGTTCACCACGTCGGGAACCGGTTCTTGGCAAGGTCGGCGATAGCGTAGACGGCGGCCAGCTTCATCTCCTCGTTGATCGCCTTGGCGTGCGTGTCCAAGCGCCGCGGAAGATATAAGGGAATCCCAGCACGTTGTTGATCTGGTTCGGATAGTCGGAACGTCCGGTAGCGAAGATGATATCGTCCCGCGAGGCCATTGCGTCGGCGTAGGAGATCTCCGGGTTCGGGTTCGCCAAGGCGAATACGATCGGGTCGGCGTTCATGCTACGTACCATCTCCTTGGTCAATACGTTCGCCACGGAGAGGCCCAAGAATACGTCGGCTCCCACCACGGCCTCTTGCAAGGTCTTGATCGGACGGTCGGTAGCGAACTCCCGCTTGGCGGCGTTCAAGTCCGGGCGACTGGTAGAGATGACGCCCTTGCTGTCGCACATGACGATATTCTCCTTGCGCGCTCCCAGCATCACGTACAGTCTCGTACATGAGATAGAGGCGGCTCCGGCGCCGTTCACCACGATCTTCACGTCCTCGATCTTCTTGCCGGCGATCTCCAAGGCGTTGATCAGCCCGCGCCGGAGATGATTGCCGTACCATGCTGGTCGTCGTGCATGACGGGGATATCCAGCTCGTTCTTCAGGCGAGTCTCGATCTCGAAACACTCCGGTGCCTTGATATCCTCCAAGTTGATTCCTCCGAACGTGGGCGAGATCGCCTTCACGGTCTGGATAAACTTCTCCGGATCTTTCTCGTTCACCTCGATATCGAATACGTCGATACCCGCGAATATCTTGAATAGCAATCCCTTGCCTTCCATCACCGGCTTACCGGCCAAGGGACCGATATCGCCCAGCCCGAGTACGGCGGTACCGTTGGAGATTACGGCTACCAAATTACCTTTCGCCGTATATTCGTACGCGTCGTGCGGATTCTTCTCGATCTCCAGACACGGCTCGGCTACGCCCGGCGAATAAGCCAGGGATAAATCCGTTTGCGTGCTATGAGGCTTTGTCGGGATAACCTCGATCTTACCCGGTTTGCCCTCGGCATGGTACCGAAGGGCCTCCTCTTTTGTAATCTTTGCCATAGGTATGTTTATTAATTATGTTGTTCCTATTTAAAACCACCGCAAAAGTAACAAATTATTATGAGTTGGCTAGGTTTTGCTTACAAATAGTTTTTTCAAGAAAGTGCGAATAGTAATCCGGTTTTAACTTGTGAGAGTGGAACTCTATTGTTATATTTGAAGATTTAATAATCAGGGCCTCCATCCAAGAGAGACCTATAAATCTATTTATCATGGCAATACTAGTAAAACCCGTGCAACGAATAAACCCTTTGGACAAGGAAGCGCCTAAGAAATGGTATGTAACTCAAGTAACTACCGCCCAAGCGGACGAGACTGAGGTAGCGATGGAACTCGCCGACGAGACTACGTTGAACCTTCCGAGGCGATGATGGCCATCCGCCAGCTTCGTAAGATCTTGCTTCGCAGGCTGCTGGGAGGCGAGAGCGTGAAACTGGGTAACTGGGGTAGTTTCAGCGTTACGCTTTCCAGTTTGGGGGTACCTACCAAGGAGGAGGTCAACGCCAAGAATATCAAAAGTGTGAACCTTAACTTCCAGCCTGACGAGGCTTTCAAGACGGATCTTCAGAAGGCTACTTTCGCTTGGGTGGACAAGCTGGCGGAAGGACGACCGGGTGGCTCCGGCGGCTCCGACTCGGAATCTCCGGACGAGATATAGCTAGGATGATAGCCGCGGGCCGTATCCGGGCAGGTACTCACGTGTACCCGCCCAGATACCGGCTTTTTGTTGCCCGGATACAAGCGGGTACCCGTACGGTTACGCTCTTGCACTTACGTATCCGCGTCCTTGTATCTACGTATCTGCATCTTCGTATCCGTACGGATACACGGATGCAGATACGTAGATACAAGAATGTAGCCGTACGGATACGAGTAAGGAAGATGCCGGGTAGATAAATAATCGTGGAAGAGGTGTAGGCGTTGTCCCTGCGGACTCTGGTTGATTATGAGATCAAAGATAATAATATTTATTAAATAGCTGGTGAAAATCAATAATAGTCTTAAGAAAAAAAACAATAGTGTTAATGAGCGGAGTGAAATAAAACCATTTACCACCAGAGTCCCGCAGGTACTCGTAAACTTAAAGAACCATGAAACACCTACTTTATATATTTTTAGTTTTAGCAACCTTGCTTACGGGGTTGTACTTGCTACCTAAGCATACTCCCTTATTTGAGTATTATAGCTGAGGCCTGTTTTTGAGGTAGCTACTATCGTATTTTTAATCGGTGTCTTATGCTTGTATGGGCGGGAGAAGAGGCAAGTCAAGATGATCTTCTCCCGTCTGTCTCAAAAGAATTTCTTCTTGGATTTGGCCATACAGTGTGGAGGCATATACATCTGGGAGTTTAAGGACGAGGAGTTCTTTTTCGAGTATCCTGTCGGTGACCAGTCATTACGGATCGAGTTGGAAGAGATGTGGAGGCTGATACATCCCGATGATCTCACTGCTTTCAAATTACTTTGGCAATCCTTATGGAAGGCGGACAAGGAGGTATTCCAATGCCGTGCCCGCTTCGCCGGATCTGATTATGAATGGTGGGAATTCCGCTTTAGCGCCATGCCTGCGGTAGATAATGCGGAGGGAGGTAAAGACGTGAGCGGTATACTTATCAACATCAATGACATGAAGAAACGGGAAAAAGAGCTTATCCTCATGAGGGGGTATGAGCAAAAGTTCTTGGCGAACATGAGCCATGAGATACGTACGCCGCTGAACTCTATCGTAGGCTTCTCGAACCTGCTGGCCTCGGAGAAGGACTTAGACGAGGCCGACAAGCAGCTGTTTGCCAAGACGATCAATCAGAGCTGCGATCTGTTGTTGGTGCTCATCAATGATATTCTGGAGGTTTCGAGACTTCAATCGGGACAAATGAAATTCGAGAAAGAGAGCTGCTCCGTCAAGGAGTTGGTAGACGACCTTTACCTCGCCCATCAGTTATTAGTCCCCACCCACCTACGATTCTCGAAAGAGGCGGAGGGGGATTTGTTTATCTATACGGATAAAAAGAGACTTTCGCAAGTTATAACCAATTTCTTGACAAACGCT
>ENA-OQEB01000391-OQEB01000391.1-human-gut-metagenome-genome-assembly--contig:-NODE-391-length-18619-cov-2.113022_pt1 | contig 18619 bp, 25 predicted proteins | sample MGYA00242787_ERZ504619 | MGnify/ENA primary metagenome ERZ504619 (study PRJEB26092, sample SAMD00036317) | human gut metagenome | host: Homo sapiens | study: EMG produced TPA metagenomics assembly of... | reverse complement strand
AGCGGCCTTGCTATATCTCCTGACGATAACTACACGTATAATCCACACCTCCTTGATCACTCCGATACCTCGCTGAAATTAGCGGAGAGGCGTCAGCCGCTTATACGTTGGCGGAAGTAGAGACCAAAGGTTTACGGAAGCGCTCGCACAATTTCTTGGAGAACTCCTCGTTCGTGATACGGATACCCACGCTACCATCGGCTCCCAATAGATTTGTCGCCAAGTTCTTGGCACTTGAGTAAATGATGGTCAACGGCTTATCAGACACGCTAATCAAATCCCAAGCGATATCGGGAACATCCGACACGTACCTATCCAATTTAGCCTCGCTGTCCATCAAGACCAACATAGCCTTATTGTCTGTCCTTCGCTTTAGCTCGTACACTCTTTGTACGGCTTTTTCATTGGTAGCGTCGCAACCAATTCCCCAGATAGTGTCTGTAGGATAAAGTATTATGCCGCCTGCGGCCATTACTTCGCAAGCTTTTTTAATATCTTCCGTCATTGTATTTTATAATATTTAGGCAAATGTACGAATCATTCTCCTACTTCAAAAAAATAATAACAAAAAAACTATTTTCTTTAAGCCATACCGGATATACCATATTTAATTTCTAACTTTACGGGTTGAAATATATTGCGGAAATCTCGCCTTTGTCATACGGTAGATTAAGGATGACAAGGTATCCGTAGTATCAGGCAAGCAAAAAAGAAAAAAACAATATATAATGATTAACAAATGGAACTTTCAAACCCCATCAGAAGAAGAGTTACATAAGAGAGACCAATTGGTGGCTGAATTAGGATTCAGCCCGGTGATCTGTCTCTTGCTCGTTCAACGAGGTATCACTTCGATCGAAGAGGCGAAGAAATTCTTTAAACCCAGCTTGAACGATTTGCACGACCCGTTCCTTATGCCGGATATGGATAAGGCGGTGAGGCGCTTGAACAAAGCCTTGGGGAATAAAGAAAAGATTTTGATCTACGGCGATTACGACGTGGATGGAACGACAGCGGTATCGCTCGTCTTCAAGTATTTAAGACCTTACTCGTCTACCTTGGATTTCTATATCCCGGACCGGTACGACGAGGGGTACGGTATCTCTTACAAGGGTATCGATTATGCCGCCGAGAACGGCGTGTCGCTGGTTATCTCGCTGGATTGCGGTATCAAAGCGATCGAGAAGATCGAGTACGCCAAGGAGAAAGGCATCGACTTTATTATTTGCGACCACCATATGCCGGACGCCACTTTGCCGGACGCTGTCGCCGTATTGGATGCCAAGCGCTCGGATTCTATCTATCCGTATGAGCACTTATCGGGTTGCGGAGTAGGATTCAAGTTCATGCAGGCGTTCGCCAAGAGCAATAATTTCCCGTTCTCGGATCTGGAGAAGTTGTTGGAGCTGACGGCGGTCAGTATCGCCTCGGATATCGTCCCGATTACGGGAGAGAACCGCATCCTCGCCTATTACGGCTGAAGCAATTGAACAGCAACCCCAGCCTCGGCTGAAAGGATTATCGATATCTGCGGATTGACCGGAAAGGAGATCACGATCAGTGATATCGTCTTCAAGATCGGTCCCCGTATCAACGCTTCCGGCCGTATGATGAACGGGAAGGAGGCGGTGGAACTGCTACTGTCCAAGGATAGCGCCAGTGCCCGGGAGAAGAGCGAGAGCATCAACCAATATAATGAGGAACGCCGGGAATTGGACAAGAAGATCACCGACGAGGCTAACGCTGTCATCGACGAAGTAGAGAACATGGATGACCGGAAGGCGATCGTGGTGTATAACCCGGGATGGCACAAAGGCGTGATCGGTATCGTAGCGTCCCGTTTGACCGAGAAGTATTACCGTCCGGCGGTCGTTCTTACCAAATCGTCCGAGTTGATCACCGGATCGGCACGTTCCGTAACAGGCTTCGATATTTACAAGGCGATAGAGAGTTGCCGGGATTTATTGGAGAATTTCGGGGGACATACCTACGCCGCCGGGCTTTCCCTTCGGGAGGAGAACCTAGAGGCATTCACCGAGCGTTTCTTGAAGATCGCATCCGAGGAGATCATACCGGAGCAGATGATCCCGCAGATCGATATCGACGCCATCTTGGATTTGAAAGAGATCAACCAGAAGTTCGTGAACGACCTAAAGAAGATGAGCCCGTTCGGGCCGGACAACCAAAAGCCCGTATTCTGTTCGCTTGGCGTAAAGGACTACGGCACCAGTAAGCTCGTGGGTAAGGAACTGGAGCATCTCAAGCTGGAATTGATCGACGGAAACTCAAGCACCCCCATGCACGCCATCGCTTTCGGCATGCACAGGTACAACGACCATATCAAGGGTATGAAGCCTTTCAACATCTGCTACACGGTGGAGGAGAACACCTACAACGGCAACACCTCTATCCAGCTGATGATCAAAGACATCAAACCCGACGATATATGAGGAGGACAGGTGGACGTTTACCATAAGATATTAGAGAAGTATTGGGGATACCCTGCTTTTCGCCCCTTGCAGGAGGATATTATCCATTCCGTCTGTGCCGGAAAAGATACGCTTGGGCTGATGCCTACGGGTGGTGGTAAATCCATCACCTTTCAGGTGCCGGCATTGGCGATGGAGGGGATTTGCATCGTCGTCACTCCCTTGATCGCATTGATGAAAGACCAAGTGGAGAACTTACGCCGGGTCGGCATCAAGGCTACGGCCGTTTATTCGGGCATGAGCCGGCAAGAGATCATCACGCAACTGGAGAATTGCATCTTCGGGGGGTATAAGTTCTTATATGTCTCCCCGGAGCGGCTTAGTACGGATATTTTCCGGGTCAAGATGGAGGCCATGCAGGTTTGTCTGCTGGTAATCGACGAGAGTCACTGTATCTCGCAATGGGGATATGATTTCCGTCCTTCTTATCTCAATATCGCTGAGATCCGGACTTATTGCCGGGTGTTCCGGTATTAGCCTTGACCGCCACGGCTACCCCGGAAGTGGTGAATGACATACAAGAGCGTCTGCGGTTCAAGGAGAAGAACGTATTTCAAAAGAGCTTCGCCCGCAAAAATCTGGCTTATATTGTCCGGAAGACGGAGGATAAGTTAAATACACTCGTTTATATATTGGGAAAAGTTCCGGGTACGGCCATCGTATATGTCCGCAACCGGAAACGCACCAAGGAGATCGCCTCATGCTGCAACAGGCGGGTATCTCCGCCGATTTCTTCCATGCCGGGTTAAACCGTGACGAGAAAGAACTGCGTCAGGCCCGTTGGAAAAACAACGAGTGCCGGGTAATCGTATCGACCAACGCTTTTGGTATGGGTATCGATAAGCCGGACGTGCGATTGGTCGTGCATATGGATATGCCGGGATCGTTGGAGGAATATTATCAAGAGGCCGGACGCGGGGGGCGTGATGAGAAGAAAGCCTTCGCCGTGGCTCTTTGTTCCTCCACGGATAGCGCCAAGCTAAAGAAACGGCTGGCGGATGAGTTTCCGGACAAGGAGTTTATCTATCGGTCTATGAGGCGTTGGGTAATTATTACCAGATCGCCGTAGGGTACGGGCTAGATACGGTACACGATTTCTCATTGACGGATTTCTGTTCCGCTTATAAGTTCTCTTTATTGCAAGCGCATCATGCCTTGAAGATCCTTGGGCTATCGGGCTATATCGAATATACGGAGGAGGTAGACAACGCTTCCCGCCTGATGTTCACAGCTACCCGTGACGAGCTTTACAGGTATTTAAGTGAGAACAAGCGAACGGATGAGGTGATTCAGACAATCTTGCGTTCTTACACCGGGTTATTCGCAGATTATGTTTATATAGATGAGAGCGTAATCGCCACCCGTGCGAGAGTGACACCTCACGAGGTGTATGAGACCTTGGTAGGTTTATCCAGATACCGGATCGTAAACTACATCCCGCATAAGAAAACCCCGTTGATTATCTATACCCAGACCCGGGAGGAACAGCGGTACCTTTCCATACCCCGCTCGGCGTATGAGGAACGCAAGGAGCGTTTCGGGAAACGGATCGAGAAGGTGCTGGAATATATCAACGAGGAGCGGGTATGCCGTAGCCGCATGCTCCTATCCTATTTCGGCGAGGAAGATTCCGCCCCTTGTGGCTGTTGCGACGTATGCCTATCGAAGCATGAATCACAGCTTATGAATTGGGAATTCAACGCTATCCGGGAAAGTCTCATAAAGATATTGGCCGGGGAATCCCCTATCCCCGTGAAAGAACTTATTGAGAAATTACCTTTCCCTCAAGAGAAAATCCTCACGGCCATCCGCTTTCTGGCGGATCAAGATCCCCGATTCACATTAAGCGACGGCTATCTATCGCACGAGGATTCAGCAAAATAGCACGATGCCCATCGTAAGCTCCTTAGAATGCCCATTGTTAGCTTGCTAGAATGCCCATCATAAGGAGCTTACAATGGGCATTCTAATAAACCATGTATCACCGCTTATAATTACTCCGATTAGATACTTGTTTTTCCGTCGGGAAATCAGCGGGAACCTTTTGGGTTACCTTGCCGGTAGCGGCCCATTCCGCACCTCTTAACAAGGTAATCTGGAAGCCGGCGCATTGCATAGCCGGACAATTCTCTACCGTTTCCCCCGCGTGCCCTAACATCGTATGAAATATACGGGCATTCCCATAATCAACCGTAAAGATCAACGGCTCCTCACGGCCGGAACCTCCGGTCTCCTTATCCGAATAAGCCGTATACAAGCAATCCTTTATATTTCCCGGGCCACGCATACGATCATATAACTCATCCTGCGCATGTTTCCATTTATTCGGCAGCCCCTTCATGATCGGATGCTCATGGTTCCGGGCATTCAGCACATACTCATGCTGCTTGCCATGAGAGCCACCCACGCCCGCCGAGCTATCCTTTATCAACTTACCATCGCTCCAATATACATAGGGTCCCGCTTTCTCATCCCGGTTCTCCCAACCGCCCAAGGCACAAATCTTATTGTATTCCGGCCAGTTCACGAAGGCGTTATCAGCGGCATGATAGACCACGACACCTCCACCTCCTCGCACATATTCCAAGAAACGACGGTTTGTCTCCTCCGGCCAAGCATCCCCATTATAATCCAGCACCACCAGCTCGTAAGGACTGAAATCCAAGACAAAGCCGGACATATCCTTCCCTGCCTCCGGAGAGACCGCGAAATCCACGGAGAAGCGTCCCGAGTTCTCCAATATCTGTTTAAGCACCACATGGCTCACCTGCCAATTATGGTTATTCTGCCCCGTTATTAATAACGTCTTGATCGGCTTACGGGCCGACATGCCGCATACAACCAGTAAAGCGGCCAAAAGGAAAACGACCTTCCTACAAAATACATGTCTCATGGTATGAATCAGATTTAAGTAAACAATTGATTATCCGTCTTTATTTATCATAACAAAGGGAAGCGGCACCGAATAGCCCCGGATTCTCCAGCTTAGAGAAACGTATCTTCAAGTTCTTGATAGAGTTCGGATAAGCGAAATCCTTCAAGTCCTCATACATGCTCTCCTCAAACAACTCATGGGCGGCGGTCACCGAGCCTCCGAAGACGATCATCTCCGGATCTACCGTCAATACCACGATCTTGATAGCGGCGGCCACATGTACGCCCAACTGCCGGTAAGCCTCCAGCGCCTGCTCGTCCTTCCGCATCGCACGGGTGTACATCTCCTTCCCATCCACGCCCCATACGTTCATGAAATAGGAACCGCTACAGAAATATTCCAAGATCTGTCCTTGGTAGGGAATCATGCCAAATTCTCCCGAGCCACAATTAGCGTCGGCCAACAGCTTGCCATTCTGGATAATTCCACCCCCCAAGCCCGTACCCAAGGTGAGGCCCACGAAGTTATCAACCGTCTTTCCTTCGCCAAAGATACGCTCACCCAGAGCGAAGCAATTCGCGTCGTTATCCACATAAACCGGCACGGAGAAGCAAGCTCCAAGATCTCCTTCAAATGTACCTCCTCCCCAATGCGGGATATTCACCACGCTATATACGATCCCCTTCTCACGATCCACCACGCTCGGCACACCGATACCGATAGCTACCACACTCTCGTCCCACACGGAACGGATCACCTCTATCAAAGCCTCCAATGTCTCCTCGCAATCCGCGGCGTCCTTGGGAGTCGGGGCGCTCCCCTGAGCCACTAATCGATCCCCTACGATACGGCCGGCACGCATATTCGTCCCCCCTAAATCCACTCCGATATAAGCGTTTTTCTTCTCTACACTCATTCTTTCCACGATATTAATTAGATTATACTCCCACAAAGCTAACAAAAAAGGCAATGTTACGAATAACATCACCTTTTAAACTGATAAATTTAATACATCTATGCTTTTTATTTTCCCCGGCGTCAACTCCATCCAGCACGTATACCGACATCGCCTCACGCCTACGCTCGCATAGGCCAACGTCGATATACGTGTGAGGCAATGCGATATACGTGTAAGACGGCACCATTATAACTACCGCATCAAGCGAAGAACAAGATCAATAATTGCGCCGTAAGTACTCAAGAACATGGTCAAGGGGTATACCGTAGCGTAACCTACGGAAGGAGCGTCGTTTCCAGCCGTAGCGTTCGAGTAAGCCAAAGCGGGCGGATCCGTCGTACTACCGGCGATCAAGCCCATTAAGGTGAAATAATTGATCTTATAGAAATAACGGCCTACACAACCGATGATCAGCAAAGGAATCGTTGTGATAATGAAACCGTAACCGATCCAAGCGAATCCACCATTGTTCACGATCGTATCCACAAAACCATCGCCGGCACTGATACCCACACAAGCGAGGAAGAGGGTGATACCGATCTCACGCAACATCAAGTTAGCGCTCTGGGTCGTATAGGTAACCAGCTTATAACGGTAACCAAAACGGCTAATCAAGATCGCCACGATCAACGGACCTCCCGCCAAACCTAACTTAACCGGTTGCGGAATGCCCGGGAACGTGATAGGAATACTCCCCAAGACAATACCGAGGCAATGCCGATAAAGATCGTGATCAAGTTCGGCTCGTTCAAGCGTTTCAAGGAGTTACCCAATACCTTTTCTACATTCGAGACAGCCGTCTCGGTACCCACCACATTCACACGGTCGCCCACCTGCAACGTCAGACCCGGCGTAGCTACCAAGTCACGCCCGCACGGTTGATACGGGTGATATTGATACCATATAATTTACGCAGTTTCAACTGTCCCAGCTTCTTGCCGTTCAACTCCGGTTTCGTGATCAAGATACGGCGGTTGATAAACTGGCTCTCCATACGAATCCATTGCTTGCGCTCCATATCGATCTCCTCGCCAATGAATGTCTTTACGGACTCGGCATCTTGATCGGTCGTGATCACGAAAATCTTATCATCCTCATTCAAGATCGTACCGGCGGAAGCGATCTCGATCTGCTTGTTATCATTACGCCATACACGGGAAATCACGAAATCCAGATGATCCATCAAACCGGATAACTCCCCTACCGTCTTACCGAAAACCGCCGGGTTCTTTACGACCAGCGAGATCGGTTTCGCCTCATTCGTATGCGAGGCATCCTCCTTATTCAAATCGTCATTCTCCTTATCGAAATTCACACGGAATACGTAACGTACGAAAATGATCGAAAGAATAATACCGATCACGCCCAGCGGATAAGCCACGGCGTAACCCAAGGCGATCGTATTATCTGAAACCCCGTACATATCGGAATAAGCCTGCTGAGCCGCACCTAATCCGGGGGTATTCGTCACCGCCCCCGATAAAATACCCACCATCGTAGGCATCGGAATACCTGTCACGAAATGCAATACCAAAGCCGTAGCCACGCCAAGGAAGACAATTCCACAGGCTAGCATATTCAACGTGATTCCCCCCTGCCTAAAAGACGAGAAGAAACCCGGCCCGACTTGCATACCTACCGAATAAACAAATAAGATCAATCCAAATTCCTTAAAGAAATGAATCACATTGTGGTTAACCGTAAACCCAAAATGCCCTAAAATAATACCTACAAACAACACCAAGGTAATCCCAAGCGAAATCCCAAACACCTTTATCTTTCCCAACTGAATGCCGGCGGCAATCACGAAAGATAGTAAAAGGATAGAATGCCCGATACCTTCTCCCCATAATAAGTCGTTTATCCAATCCATGCTAAAATCTTTAAAAATCTTATTACCTATTAATAAAGACGCGAAGTTAGGCATTTACTTTGTGTTTTACAACATAACACCTATATTTACCTTTTAAATTAAAATCTCATGAAAAAGATATATTACATTTTATCAGCATTGTTCCTTTGCGTGGTAGCCACCTCGGCGCAAGAAGCTGGAAAAACGGTAGTTATTAAAACCAATGTAGGTACTATGAAGGCCATCCTGTACGATGATGTGCTAATCACACCCGTACTTTCATCGAACGGGCAAAACGGGGGATTTCAACGGGACCTTATTCACCCGTGTCCTGCCGGAGTTTATGATCCAAGGAGGAGCCCCGGATTCCAAGAACGCTCCCGCCGGTGCTAAATGCGGCTTTGGCGATCCTTCCGCCGAGATACCGCCCGAGATCAACGAGAAATATTTCCATAAGAAAGGAGCCTTGGCCGCTCCCCGCCAACCGGACGATATCAACCCGCAAAAGAAATCGGATATGTCGCAATTCTTTATCGTGCAGGGGAAGGTCTATAGGGAAACCGAACTGGATACGTTAGAGCGTACCGCCAACTATCCGGCCCGGCAAAAGGCCCTGAAGGAGTTTTATGCGCCGGTACGTGCGGAGCTGAATATGATAAAGATGAGTAACAAACGGGAGTACCAGAAGCGATTGAGAGCGATCAACGCCCAGATAGACTCCGTTATTCAAGCAACTCCCGGGCATTTGCTATTTACGGACGAGCAACGGAAGGCTTATACCACCGTAGGCGGTTGCCATCATCTGGACGGCACCTATACGATCTTCGGGGAGCTGACGGAGGGATTCGACGTTTTGGATCAGATCGCCACCCAGCCGAAAGACCAGAATGACCGTCCGAAGAAAGACATCCGCATCCAAAGTATAACGATCGAATAATTCACCACTCCTATGTTAAAGAGAGATTTCATCATGGTACAGATCGAGGAACTGGGCAAAGTGATCGCCCAGATCATCTTCAATCGTAATTCCAACGATGGGGCACGCAAGAACCCCGAGTTAATCCAATCCGTCTACACATTCTTAAAACTGGATAACGATTTCTTGCTGAACACGCCTATCGACGGTATCCGCACTTATCTGGACGGTGATGATTCGTGCGGCCTCCAACGCATGGAGCTGGCGAGCAAGACCTTGCTGGAAGAAAGTTTCCTTTTGCCGGAGGCGCAAGGTAAAAAACTCCGGGCAAGAGCGAAAGAGCTATTGGAATATACCAACGCAACGACACTACGTTCTCGTTGGAACGAGTGGCGTTGCTGGAAGAGATAAATAACTATTGAATAGATTGCGGATCGGTGGTAGGGCCTTCCACGACTAGAAGGCCATTCTCATTGATTCGCATTTTATCGATGAATACGACCCGCTCATCCCCTGTCTTCTGGGTACGCCCGTGGTAAACGCAATACATTTGTTTTCCGTCCTTCGACCAAGTAACGCTATTATGTCCGGTACCCGTGACGATACCGCCTTTTTCCACGTTCTTCTCCAGCACCGGATTATTAGATGCCTTCTCAAACGGTCCTAACGGATGTTCGGACACGGCATATCCCACCGCATAATTTGCCCCGCCAAAATAATTAGCGGAATACATCATATAATACAAGCCGTTGTGACGTAGCATGAAAGAGCCTTCCGTCCAACGACGTCCGACCTCCCCTTTGGTAACCGAGCGACTTTCCCACTCACTTTGCGCATCATCCAATTTTACGGGTGGACGCAGCAGAAGTACGGGTTCCCCAATTACGTGCGTAAGATCCGGAGCGACCTCCACCCCGCAAATCCAGCTTTCCTCAACGGAGTCGAACATGACCTTTCTTCTTTGCCTCACCGGCGATCTCGTCTTTCTACCGGATGCTTATAGCAACAACGGGAATAATAGAGATAGGTACGGCCATCCTCATCCTCGATCAAGTTTCCGTCGATTACAGGATATCCCGGATCAAACAAAGGAGCATCGGCCAATTCCTTAAATGGTCCGGTCGCTTATCCGACACAGCTACGCCGATACGGAAATTTTCCTCCTCGTTGGTCGGATTCTTCCGCCAATCCGCACTGAAGAACATATAGAACTTCCCGTCACGCTCGTACACTTCCGGCGCCCAGAAATTAGCGATTGCCCAAGAATCGGGCGTATTGCCCCGATAAACCTGCCCTTCCGACTTCCAATGGATCAAATCATCGGAAGAATAGGCGCAAAAACCGTCTACAGCCCCGGCACCGGTACCATACATATAATAACGTCCGTCCGAGGCCAACAATACGTATGGATCGCCAAACTGGACCGACAAAGGATTACTGTACGTTAATTCCGGCTCTTCCGCAGCAGACTTCTTTCCCGTACAACCCGCATTCAAACACATAAGAACTCCCAGACAAAGGGATATTCCTATTTTCATACCACTTTTCATTTTTCTTATTTATTGGATTCTAAATTATACACTCCTTCCGCACAACGTTCCCCGTCGATGGCAGCGGATACGATTCCTCCCGCATACCCCGCTCCCTCACCGCAAGGGAAAAGACCTTTTACCGTGACGTGTTGATAGGTATCCCGATCACGGACGATACGAACCGGAGCGGATGTACGGGTCTCTACGCCGATCATGGTTGCCTCGTTGGTCAAGAAGCCTCTAGAGACCTTACCGAAATAACGGAAACCTTCCCGCAGGCGACTGGTCACGAATTCCGGCATCCAAAAATGCAACGGAGAGGCCAGCAGACCCGGCGTATACGAGGAAACCGGTAAATCGAAAGAGTTCTTCTTCCGCATGAAATCATCCATGCGCTGGGCGGGAGCCGTTTGCTTCATGCCTCCATTCAACCAACAGACCTCTTCCAGACGTTCCTGAAAGGCCATCAACGCTAATGGGGAGTCCGCATCCACCTTCTCGCCATTCCGAAGATAAAGCTCCTCCTGCCCTACCAGTTCGGAATAATCTTCCGGACGGATCTCTACCACCATCCTGAGTTAGACCAGCGGGAACCCCGGTTAGAAGGCGACATTCCATTTACCACGACCTGCTTAGGTCCGCTCGCCGCAGGAACTACGAAACCTCCCGGACACATACAGAAGGAATAGACGCCCCGGTTATTCGCTTGCGTCACAAAACTATACTCTGCCGCAGGAAGATATTTCCCACGACCTTCTTTCCGATGATACTGGATTTGGTCGATCAATTCCTGAGGATGTTCCAGACGAACACCGACTGCGATCCCTTTCGCCTCGATCTGGATCTGGCGTTCGTATAAATAGTTATAGACATCACGGGCGGAATGGCCGGTAGCTAAGATAACAGGCCCGTAAAAGCTCTTTCCCGTATTCGTCTCGATGCCGATCACCTCGTTCTCTTTCATGATAAAAGCATCCATACGGGTCTCGAAATGTACCTCACCTCCGCATCGCTTGATTTGCTCCCGGATATTCTCGATCACACGGGGGAGCTTATCGGTTCCGATATGCGGATGGGCATCCGCCAAGATAGAGGGACTTGCCCCAAACTGGCAAAAGATATTCAGTATCTTATCTACCGAGCCTCTTTTCTTGCTACGGGTATACAGCTTTCCATCAGAATAAGCGCCGGCACCGCCCTCACCAAAACTATAATTTGATTCTCCGTTCACCTTATGCTCACGACTGATCAAGGCGATATCTTTCTTGCGTTCCCGCACGTCCTTACCTCGCTCGACGATGATGGGGCGCAAACCTAACTCTATCAAGCGCAAGGCGGCGAACAGACCTCCCGGACCGGCTCCTACGACGATCACAGGTTTCCCTGCCGAGACATCTTTATACTCTATCAATTGATATTCCGGCTCGCTAGGCATCTCGTTCATGAAAACACGCAGTTTCACGTTGACAAATATCGTTCGCTGGCGTGCGTCTATCGAACGTTTCAATACACGTACGGCCCGGATATTTTTCGGAGCCTCACCCGTCTCACGGGCTACTACTTGCCTTAGCGATTGCTCATTAACAGCCTCTTCCGGCAATATCCTGAGTTGTAATTCTTTTATCATTGTTTATTATATATTAACCGAATAGTTGCCGAAAGGCTTCCTCCACTTTCTTTACCTGTACGATTTGAATCTTGCTCTTCGCCGTATCGAAACCTTTTAGATTATTATGCGGAATGATAATCCGGGAGAAACCCAGCTTCTCCGCTCCAAGATACGTTGCTCAATACGGTTGACCGGACGGATCTCTCCGGACAAGCCCACCTCGCCAGCCATACAAACACCCGGCTCGATGCTGATATCCAAGCTAGAAGAAAGGATGGAACTGATTACCGCCAAATCGATAGCCGGATCATTCACTTTCAAACCTCCGGCGATATTCAGGAAAACATCTTTCTGGATCAACTTAAAACCCGCCCTTTTCTCCAATACTGCCAATAACATAATTCATTCGGCGTAAATCGAATCCGGTGGCGCTACGTTGCGGCGTACCGTAAACCGCCGAGCTGACCAAGGCTTGCGTCTCGATCAAGAAAGGACGTACCCCCTCGATAGCGGCGGCGATGGCGACACCGCTCAGTCCCTCATGATTCTGGGTTAATAATAACTCGGATGGATTGCTGACCTCACGAAGCCCGTTCTGGCGCATCTCGTAAATCCCTAGTTCCGCCGTACTGCCAAAACGGTTCTTGATGCTCCGCAGGATACGATACATATAATGCTGATCGCCCTCAAACTGCAACACCGTATCCACGATATGCTCCAATACCTTCGGACCGGCGATACTGCCTTCCTTATTGATATGGCCGATCAATAAGACCGGGACACCGCTTTCCTTGGCGTATTTCAAGATAGCGGCACTACACTCACGTACTTGGGAAACACTGCCGGGGGAAGATTCCACGACTTCCGTAAAGATGGTTTGTATGGAATCTATGATCATCAAGTCCGGCTGGATATTGGCCGCTTGCGTAAAAATCTGTTCCAGATGCGTCTCGCATAGGATGAAACAGTTCGGATTATCATGCGATAATCGGTCCGCCCGGAGTTTCAACTGGCGACTGCTCTCCTCGCCCGAGACATATAGGGTTTTCAAGCCTGTCAAGCCCAACACGGTTTGCAAGACCAAGGTAGATTTTCCGATTCCCGGCTCTCCACCGATCAAGACCAAAGAGCCCTTCACCAAGCCTCCGCCGAGGACCCTATTTAATTCATCATCTTTTAAATCGATACGGGCCTCCTCTTCCGTCGTTATATCACGCAATAACACCGGACGGATCTTATTGCCCTCCATAATACCGGGAACTGGCCGCTTCACGGCAGGCTCCTTTGTTACGATCTCCTCTACATAAGTGTTCCACTCCCCACAATTCGGGCATTTACCCAGCCATTTCGGGGAATCAGCGCCACAGTTAGAGCAGACATATACGGTTTTTGTTTTCGCCATTCTATCCTGAATTTGGCGTAAAGATACAAAAAACTACTTTTCCCCTACCACAACGATCTTCTTTCCGATACCGCAGCCCTTCTTAATTTCCGGGCTACCTTTCTCCTTATACAAGAATCCGCGGAACATACCGCCACTGTTATAAGGCATGGCGATATTTCCTAGTTTATCCACGGCGATCAAGCCGCCGTTGCCGGCGTTCGTATTCAATTCCGTATGGATGATATAATCCGCCGCTTTCTCTACGCTTTCCTTAAGGTATTTATAGCGGGCACACACATCGAACGCTACCGCATGACGGATAAAATACTCGCCATGCCCCGTACAGGAGACGGCGCAACTGTTATTATCCGCATACGTTCCCGCCCCGATCACGGGCGAATCACCGATACGCCCCCAACGTTTCTTGAACATACCGCCGGTACTGGTCCCGGCCGTTAAGTTTCCTTGCTTATCCAGAACGACACAGCCTACCGTACCGTTCTTCTTACTTTCTTGCTTTAACTTCTCGATCCACTCCATCGTCTTGGGCGTAGCGAAATACATATTGTCTTCTACCATTTCCAAGCTTGTTCCTTGGCGAACTCCTCAGCACCGGCTCCGCTCAGCATGACATGCGGAGATTTTGTCTTTACGGCATAGGCGGCATTGATCGGATGCTTCACGTGTTTTAAGCCAGCTACAGCGCCTGCGCTTAAATCCTTGCCTTCCATGATGGAAGCGTCCAACTCAAAAGTTCCCTCCACCGTACAGGTAGCACCAATTCCGGCGTTAAACAACGGATTTCCCTCGAAGTAATTGATTACGGCCATCACCGCTTCCGGCCCCTCGCCTCCCGCAGAAAGGACCTTATCTCCAATCATTAAAGCGGAGTCCAATGCGGCGTAATATTGAGCCGACTTAACCGGATCTTCCTCCAATCCGGCCATCGCCCCCGCACCACCATGTACCACGATTACATACTCCCGGTCTTGCGCAAAAGCAATGGATGACACCATCAAAGCCGTCAAGGTATCATTTGTTTTAACATGCTATTATATTTAATCATTTATACAATGCTCAAAAATAGAACAAATATCTGAATTATCTTAGAGACATAGACTTATTTCCCGATTTTTATCCGTACATTTACCTCGAACGGTAATCTCTTAAATAATAACATTATGGAAGAATACATCGATTCTATCATAAGAGTGGGAAAGATATTGATCGGAAGCATAATGGTCGTGTTCGTACTCTGGTACATCGTAAAGGATATTGTCAAGGCTTATGGGAAAGATTCGCATGAACCGGATTAAAAAAAGTGCCGTGGCGATATGACCACGGCACTTCTCTTCATTATATCATAGAGAGCTATTTCATTCGTTCGTATACCATACCGGTCCCGGCTGGCTGCCCATGACGAACTCCAATGTCGCCCCGCTCATGATTTGCTCGTGGGTGATATAACTCTTATCATAAGGTTGTCCGTTCAGCTTCACGGATTGGATATAAATATTCTCCGCAGAGACCTCGGGAGCCAAAACCGTAAAGATCTTGCCATTGCCTACATGCATCTTCACCTCCGGGAACAACGGGGAACCGATCTCATATTGGCCGCTGATCGGATCAACCGGATAGAATCCCATGGCGCTGAACACAAACCAAGCGGACATCTGCCCACAGTCCTCATTACCGCAAATACCGTCCGGAGCATTCAGATACAAGTCATGTAATACCTGAGCCACGTATTTCTGGGTCTTCCAAGGCTGGCCGACCTTATTATATAAGTAGATCACATGATGGCTCGGCTCATTTCCATGCGCATATTGACCAATCATGCCTGTACTAAAGATAGGCAATTCCTCATCCGATTTGGGGACATAGGTAAACATACTATCCAATTTCTCGGCGAAACGTTCCTTACTTCCTACCAATCCGATCAAACCGTCCAGATCTTGCGGCACGGACCAGAAATATTGCCAACCATTGCTCTCGCAAATATCTTCCGTATAATCATCGGGGCTGAAATTAGCGGCAAAGTTTCCTTTCTCATCACGAGGCTGCATAAAGGAAGTTGCCGGATTGTACACATTATGATAATTCTGTGAACGTTTAAAGAATTCGTCGGCGATCTCTTTCTTACCCATCTTCTCAGCCATCTTAGCGATGCAATAATCATCGTAGGCATACTCCAAGGTCTTCGATAAAGACCAGTTCTCCCATTTTTTCGGATCGCTATAAGCCGGTACGTAGCCCAACTTCTTATAATCGCCGATACCCCGATAGTCATCCCGGTTGGCTGTCGCTATACAAGCCTCCAGCGCTTTCTCGGCATTGAAATCACCGATACCTTTCAGATAAGCGTCTACGATAACGGGCACCGCATGATAACCGATCATCATATTCGTTTCCCAGCCATAAAGGTTCCATAAAGCAAAGCCCCGTTCTGCTCATAGAACTTCAAGAAACCCTTGATCATATCATTCGCCCGTTCCGGCTCCGTATACGTAAACAACGGATGGGAGGCACGGTAGGTATCCCATAAAGAGAAAGTAGAGTAATTCGTCCATCCGTCCGCTTTATGGATTTGCTGATCCGGGCCGTAATAAGAACCATCCACGTCGCTATAGATCGTCGGGGCGATCATGGAATGATACAAGGCCGTATAGAATTTCACCATATCGTCTGTATTCCGGCTCTTCACCTCAATCTTGGAAAGCTGTCGGTTCCAATTCGCGCTAGCCTGCGCTTGATAGTAATCGAAATCATCCTTCGGGCTTCCGCACGCAAATTCTTTCCCGCTCCCTCCATGCTGACGCCAGAGATTCCGGTCGTGACAAGGATTTCCTCATCCTTCTTCGTATTGAAATCGAAACGGGCCACATAGGCCGTACCGATCCAACCTTTTCCTTGTCACGATAGAAGTCGTATCCATATGACAAGCCACGAAAGGCTTAGAGAAACGGGTCTCGAAATAAACATGCTGCAAGGGAGACCAGCCTTGGGATAGGCGGTATCCACGAATCGTCGTAGAGTCTACCACCTCGATCTTGGAATCCAAGGTAAAGTCCCAATTCATCGCCTTCTTCAAGTTCAAGAATACCGAAGCCTCGGCCTCCGGGAAGGTATACCGCTGGATACCGCAACGCTCGGTAGCCGTAAGCTCCACGTTAATGTTATAATCCTTCAGCAATACCCGGTAATATCCTGCGGAAGCCGCCTCGTCATTATGCGAGAACGTGGAATAGATTCCTAACGGCGCCGGGGCCTCTTTATAAGGACGGGTCACGGGCATAAAAGAGATATCGTATAAATCGCCTGCCCCCGTACCGGAAAGGTGCGTATGGCTAAAGCCGGCGATCGTCGTATCCGGATAGAAATACCCCGAGATGCGATCCCAACCCGGCAAACCGTTATCCGGCTCAATTGTACCATACCAAAAGGAACTTGGGCTCCCGGGTAGGTATTGCCGGTAAAATCCGTACCGATCATGGGGTTCACATACTGCGAGTAATCCGCCTCCTGTTTCTTTTCAGGCGTGCAGGCCACGAGTGCCAGCAAAGAGACCGCCAATATAGACATGTGCTTCATGTTATGCAATTCGTTTTGAGTTTGAGCAAACATACATAAATTATTTCGAAAGAGAAACAGTTTACGGGGAAAACTTTCTATTTTCATCGGGGTGAAAATCTTTTTTCATTATGATGAGAATCTATTTTCATCAAGGAGAAAATCTTTTTTCATCAAGACGAGAATTCGGTGGAATCCTTTAACTTTGTACAAAAACTACGATAACATGGAAGATAAAACATCGACACTTCGTTTGATCTATCCCCAATGGCAAGGTGGGATCGTGAATCATTGGATGCCCGACCTTCCTGCGGACGACGCTTCCAGAGGGTATTACCTAGGAGCTCAATTACTCAATATCCTCGCTCCCCCAAGTCCCCAGAAAACCGTGGAAGTACCCATCTCACTAGATATAAACGATAGAGAAACGGATCTAGGGATCAGCGCCCGCAAGGTTATTCTGAAACAAACAAAAGCAGCCCTCGAATTACTGCACGAAAACGCTCCAGAAAAGATTGTCACCTTAGGGGGCGAATGTTCGGTAAGTGTCGTACCCTTCACCTATCTGGCTGCTAAATATCCGGATGATATAGCCATTGTCTGGATAGACGCACATCCGGATATAAACTTGCCGTATGACGAGTATAAGGGATATCATGCGATGGCCCTTACGGCCTGTCTAGGGATGGGTGATGAAGAGATTCTTCAATTATTACCGGGAAAGTTCAAGGTCTCGAATACCTTAATCGTAGGTTTACGCTCGTGGGATGAGGGCATGAAAGAACGGCAGAAGAACTTAGGTATAAAAGGTTTATCACCAGAGGAGGTGGCGAAGGATAGTTCCTCCATCCTCAAGTGGTTAAAAGGGACGGGCGCATCCAAAGTTGTCGTTCACTTCGATATGGACGTAATCGATCCGGCGGATATGATAGCGGGAGTCGGCGTAGAGCTAACGGGATGAAAATAGACGAGGTCGTACGTGTTATCAACAATATAGCATCCAAGTATGATCTGGTAGGTCTTACGGTAGCCGAGCCGATGCCTCGTATAGCCATCAAGCTAAGGAATATGCTGGACCGGTTACCTTTATTGAAATAATAAAAAAAGACGTAGCCCTTAAACAGAGTTACGTCTTTTTTATATTACATTATTATAACTTTCGGGATTTATTCCTCATTATTATCTTCCTCATTCTCCTCGTCTTCTTCCTTTGGGGCTTTTTTCACGAAGAACGCACTCAACTCATACAAACCGTAGAGCGGTAAGAATACGATACTTAACGTAAACGGATCACTACTTGGAGTGATGAACGCCGCACCAACTAACAAGCCGACAACAGCATGCCGTCTGTATTTATGAAAGAACGAGCGGTTTAGCAGCCCTATCTGAGATAATAGCCAAGATACCAATGGCAATCTCAAATACCGATTCCCA